>ENA-OQNO01000797-OQNO01000797.1-human-gut-metagenome-genome-assembly--contig:-NODE-797-length-25147-cov-4.257994_pt1 | contig 25147 bp, 13 predicted proteins | sample MGYA00242629_ERZ504880 | MGnify/ENA primary metagenome ERZ504880 (study PRJEB26092, sample SAMD00036377) | human gut metagenome | host: Homo sapiens | study: EMG produced TPA metagenomics assembly of... | reverse complement strand
TATGATCCAACTTATCTGCATAAACAGCGAATTTGTCATTTTCCATAACCAAGCCTAGCTTATGCTCATCAATTTCCTTAAAATGCACATGGTAAGGGAGACGTGTCCCAGAGGTACGAAGACTGGTCATAACGTATTGTTTAATACCAACTGGACCATAAACTTCAAGATCAGTTTGTTCTTCACTCGATTGGAAGGAACGGCTAGCCAAGAACCCAGGTAGGCCAAAGATGTGGTCCCCATGCATGTGTGTGATAAAGATTTTTTTAACTTTACGAGGTTTGATTGTTGTTTCTAAAATCTGACGTTGGGTACCTTCTCCACAGTCAAACATCCAGACCTCATTGATTTCATCGAGTAACTTTAGAACCAGACTCGACACATTACGGGCCTTGGAGGGCTGCCCGGCACCCGTCCCTAAAAATTGTAATTCCATGACTTCCTATACTTTCTATCTATCGTTCTTCTTATTTCTGGACAATATAAGCCAGGCATTCACGCTGAGCAAAGCCATAATAAACGTTTTGCCCTTTATATTGAGACAAAAGTTCCACTAATTCGTCTTGATTGAAGCTAGCCAACTTAATGACATTTCCCTTTAACTTAGTTACACGACTAAGTAACTGGGTCTCAGGTGTTAATTCTTCCAATACTTCTTCGTCAAAATCAACCTTGGTCATCTTAATTTGAGTGCCTTCAAGATAAACCTTATACTGCGGAAAAACTTGAGCAAGCTCAAACAAAATACTGGCCGTTGGAACCTCTAAATGCTCGGCAAAGACTAAAGCCACCTCATCAGCATTTTCATAGCAAAATCCATAGGATTTTCCTGACAAATTGAGGCGAATAAATGGCTTGCGCTCATCAAAAGATGGTGCAGGGTTAAAGAGGTTCAACTCTTTTGAAAGGTCTAAGTAGTAATCCGTCGCTGCTTCAGGAGATTGTTTTTGGTAAATCTCTGCAAAATAAGCATTAATCACGCTTGGTGGTGGCGTAATGAAAGCCAATTTTTGACTGTCCGAAAGGTCTGACAAGGTATTTTCCAAATAGACCTTATCTAAACTTGTAAAACCACCATATTTTAAAGCTAAATCCATATAATCAGTCATAAAATTCTTCCAATTTCCATTTATTTTTCGGTGAAATATAACCTGTAATTTCTTCCACTTCTGTCTCAAATGAGTAGCTATCTAGCAAGGCTAATTGACTCAACTGATAAAGTTTATACGCTTGATCCTGATGAACCTTAATACTAAAAGGTTCAAAAATCTGTTGAATTTCGTCAATCAAGAGTCTTCTGAGAGCCTCACGACTTCCCTTGTCACGTGCTGAGAGACGAACATTAGGAAAGACTGTTGCTACTAGATTATCAGCAACATCCATCTTATTGTAGATTGCTAGGCGAGGAATATCAGTCATGTCTAAGTCTTTGAGAATGTCTAAGACCACCTTTTCATGCTCTTCGTGATTAGGATCACTCGCATCAATAACATGCAAAAGAAGGTCCACATTACGACTTTCTTCAAGAGTTGACTTAAAGGCAGCAACCAATTCTGTTGGCAAGTCCTGGATAAAACCAACCGTATCTGTCAAGGTCACTTGAAACTGATCCTTTAAGTAAATTTTCTTAGTCGTTGCATCCAAGGTTGCGAAAAGTTCATTAGCCTCATACTGCTTTTCATCCGTCATTAGGTTCATGATCGTTGATTTCCCAGCATTGGTATAACCAATCAAACCAATTTTAAAGGTACTTGAATCAACACGCTTTTCGCGAATGGTTTCTCGGTTCTTCTCAACAATCTTTAACTGGCGTTCAATATCAGCAATCTGGTTACGAATCGAACGACGATTGAGCTCCAACTGACTTTCACCAGGTCCACGGCTACCAATGCCCCCTGCTTGACGGCTGAGCATAATCCCTTGACCAGCTAAACGGGGCAACATGTATTTTAGTTGAGCTAAGTGAACCTGAAGTTTTCCTTCATGGCTTCTAGCCCTCATGGCAAAGATATCCAAAATTAATTGCATACGATCAATAACTTTTACGCCAAATGCTGCTTCAAGATTGGTATTTTGACGAGGCGTTAAACGGTTATTGACAATGACTGTAGTAATCTCATCCGCATCCACCATGGCCTTGATTTCTTCTAATTTTCCTGAACCCACGAAAGACTTACTATCATAGCGTTCACGTTTTTGGGTATAGCTAGCTACAACCTCTGCTCCTGCAGTTTTGGCAAGACTGGCAAGTTCCTCCATTGACATGTCAAAATGCTCTGTTTCTTGCAATTCAACACCTACTAAAATAGCACGTTCTTGCTGTTTGGCTGTCTCTATCATAGCAAACCCCTTTTCAAAATAGTCAGCTTCTATTATACCACAGGCAGGAGCAAAGAAAAGGTCACAGACCTTAATTTTTTTCAAAGAAAAACAAGTTGGATTAACCAACTTGCTTCTTCTTAATGTTTACGTGTCGGTTTCTTTTTCGAACCCTTACGACGCTTCCCTTGATGAATGCTTGGCGTATTTTGAGAAATGGTTTGACGCATTTTCTCAGTGGCCTTATCAACCTTATCTTTAGCCTTGCCCAATTCTTGAGTGGCCATAGTAACACTCTTCGAAGGCTTGTTTTTCTTAGACTTACTCTTAGAAATAGGTTTCACTTGACTAGTTCCAGACGTACGCATACGGCGAGACATAGCCAAGAGAATTTTATTTTCTTCGTTGAGGTTGGTTTGATAAGCCATTGAAAGCACCAAACCAACACCAATCAAGTTAGAGATGAGCGATGATCCCCCTTGTGAAATAAAGGGCAAAGGAATACCTGTCAAAGGAAGAATTCCCACTGCTGCCCCAATATTTTCAAATATATGGAAGACAATCATCATGATAAAGCCTGTCGAAATAAAGGTATAAAAACGGTTGTTAGATTTGAACGTCACTCGCAACATGCGGTAAATGAGGAAGAGATAGGTTAAAAGAACCAATCCACCACCTACCAAACCAAAATCTTCCGCAATGACTGTGAAAATCATGTCACTCTCACGAACCGGTACGTTCAACTCTAGATGATTAAAGCCTTTACCATAGATTCCTCCAGTACCAATCGAAATCATCCCTTGTGTCTGTTGAAAGGCGATACCATCTGCATAAGTGAATGGATCCAACCAAGCTGAGATACGGTTAATCTGGTAGGTTTGCACCCCCATCTTGAGCATGGCTTCCTTACCCCAATCTGTGGTAAATACCATTACAAACAAGGCTAATCCTGTTGCAAAAGCTAGAACTACCGGCAAGATAATACGCCAGGATATCCCCGAGACCACTACAATACCGGCTAAAATAGCCAGAAAGACTAAGGCAGTCCCCATATCTCCTTGAAGAACCAGTAAACCTAAAACAGGGAGCGTGACTGCAACATATTGGAAGAGCAATAACCAGTCATCCTGAAGGTTGGTCACTTCCTTACCTTGCTTAGCCCAAACACCTATTCTCGATAGGAAAAGAATGTAGGATATCTTCATAAATTCTGATGGTTGAAAAAGGGTGACTGATCCAATGCTTACCCAGTTTTTCGCTCCCGTCGAGGCTACCAAAGCAGGAGAATAGAAAACGAGAGGTAGAACCATAAGCCCCAGACCGAAAATATAGAGCCAGGGGGTTACCTTCCAAAGAAACTCTGTATTAAATAACATGACAACAAAAGCAAGTACTGAACCTAGAAAAATCCATAGTACTTGCTGAGACATGACTTGCACAAGATTCTTTGGGTAATCAAAATTTGTCGCGATAAATATCGAAACCAGGCCAACCAGTAGCAATATGAGAACTGGCAGGAGAATCGAGTAATCTATCCGACTTTCAATAGTATTTTTTGACTTAGCCATGTGTACTCCAAAATAAAGATTTAGCAAGAGTTATTATACCACTTTTTTGGCCAGACAAATGACCTGAATGTATAAAAGTTAGACAATTTTTTACGAAAAAAGCCACCACAAAAGTGATTGACTTCTTTCATTCATTAATCTTAATTTGACACGTAGCCTTTTCCTTGAGCATTGAAGTATACCCATTGCCCTGAAGGAATTTTAACCCAACGATTAATAGCCTTTTCCCCTGTATGAACATCATAGTAAGAGATTGAGCCATCAGGATTCGCAGCTGTTGCACCTTTCACTTGCTTACCAGTTTGGTCAAAGTAAAGGTTTTGGCCGTTGATCGTCTGTTCGCCAACAACAAGTTCACCTTTGGCATCAGCATAATACCAGTTGTTGTCTCCAGTAGTGAAGAAGGTTGATACTAACTTATTACCAGTAGCTCCATGGTAGTATGAACGGCTGCCATTCGCATTTGTTGCAAAGTCACCTTTAACCTGTTTACCATCAGTAGCAAAGAAGAGTTTTTGACCGTTAATCACTTGAGCTCCTGTAACGACATTTCCCTTATCATCAGCATAATACCATCTATCATGACCGGTAGTGAAGAAGGTTGATACCAATTTATCACCAGTATTCCAATGGTAGAATGAACGACTACCGTCAGTGTTCATTACGAAGCCACCCTTAACTTGACGACCATTTGCATCAAAGTAGAGATGTTGACCATTGATAATCTGAGCACCTGTGACATTACGTCCATGTGAATCTGCATAGAACCAGTTGTTGTCCCCTGTAGTATAGAAGCCTGGTGTATGTGCCTTAGTCACAACACCCTTAGCATCGATATTAAAGGTTTGACCATTAACTACTAGTGATGTATCCACAAGTTTCACACCTGTAATGGCATCGTAGTATGAAGTCGTTCCATCAGGATTGTTCACGAACTCACCTTTAACTTGTTTACCTGACTCATCAAAGTAGAGCTCGTCACCATTGATGGTTTGCGCACCACGAAGAACATCACCTTCGTTATTTGCATAGTATGTAGCATCACCAACTTGGAAGAAGCGGTTCTTAACTTGAACACCTTTTTCATTGAAGTAAAGGTTTTGTTTGCCTACCTTAGTAAATCCAGTGGCAACATAGCCCTTATCATTAGCGTAGTACCAGTTACCATCTTGTTCAAAGAAGCCTGAGTACTTACGTTCACCTGAATCGCCACAGAAGAACATCAAATGTCCATCTTTTGTAGGAATGAAGATACCTTTAGCTTGGTAACCATTGTCATAGAAGTATTTTTCCTTACCTTCTACTTCAGTCAAACCAGTAGCCATGATGCCACCCTTGAAGAAGTATTGGTAGAATTTCTCTTCCTTACCACTGTCATCTTTAACGGTAACTTCTTTCCAACCAGTTTGAGTCGTCAATTTACCTGACTTACCATAAACCAATGATTGACCTTTGGCATTTTTAATAACACCATCAGTAAACATAACACCATTTGGCAAGAAGAAATAGTTTGAACCGTCGATAGCTTGTTCACCAGTTACAAGGTAACCCTTATCGTTAAAGTAGTACTGTTTGCCATTATATGTCACAAATTGACTCTTAGCTTGAGTACCAGATGTTGTGTAATAAGTTACCCCTGTACCATCATAAGCAAATCCAGTTTTAGCTTTTGTATCACCAGTCAAGGCTGCTGGAAGGAAGGTACCTTTATCGTTAACGGTGAAGTACAATTTACCATCGCTGAGAACGTAGTCAGAACCATGTTTTTGGATATTTGTACCGTTAAAGTACTTAGCTTCCCATTGTTTAATCTTCACAGATGGATCAATTGTCTTACCTGACGCTTCCATAACTTCTTTGAAGATTTCTGGATAAAGTTTTTGAAGTTTGTCGAGGAAGGCACCACCATACTGTGCTTGGAAATCATTTCCTGATGACTTAGTATTTGTCACATAGAGTTTATTAACCAAGCTAGTATCATCAAGCACCTTACCATGTGTATCTGTACGAGTAGCTGTCACTACTTCTTTACCTGGGAGAGTATACAATTGGTCTGGAACCCAGTCAGCAATGACTTGAATACCTTGTTTGTGAAGAGCCTTGAGGGCATCACGAAGGTCTTCTTTTGAACCGTATTTATTGTTTTTGCTCATGGCAAAGTCATAACGGTCTGTGAAGGCATAACCATTTTCAATAATAGAATCAAGGAAAGTGCCATCTTTAGATGAGACATATTGAGGTGCAATTTCAAATGACGTAATGCCCCATGACTTGAAGAGGTCTGCATTAGCTGCAATCAATTTATTAGTATATTGACTGTCTTCTTTAACAAAGTCTTGGAAGTTTGAGAAACCTTCGTAAATCACTTGTGCTTCAAGGGCTGCAGAAGAGCTATAAACCTTATCCCCTTCTTTGTAGGCTTTTGTTGATGGTTTAGCAAGAACGTTTTGATCGTCAGTCGCACCTACTGGTACCCAAACTGAAAGGTAACCACTCATATCAACAGTCTTAAAGCCTTTGATTTCATCAGCTGTGAAGACAAGATTTCCTTGTGCATCTGTATATTTAACAATCTTAGTATCTGAATCATTCAATGATGACACGATACCTTTATCCGTACCAAGCAAGAGTGGACGGTAGGCTTGGTTCTTGTGGGCTGCACCCATATTTACAGTAATCGTTTCACCATCTGCTAATTTCAAATCTGGGTTATTAGCAATAAGGGTCAACATACCAGAATTGCGGCCGTATTTTCCACCTTCTGTATCTGTCTTAGACATCAAATCTTGACCGTAACGGACAGAGACAAGAACTTCTTTGTTGTCTTTAGCAGATGACACGCCATCACCAGCAAGGTTATGGATATAAGATGTTTGTCCACCGGCTACATATTTAGAACGAGCTTTAAGAAGTGTCGTGATTTGGTCAAAGTATGGTGATTTCTTAGCCATGTATTGACCGTTATCAGTATACAAGTCTCCGTAATATACACGAGTTGCTGCACCCATTGTTTGAAGCATCAAAGCATAGGCAGCAGGGATATTTGAGTGTGTATATTCCTTATCAACTTTCAACATATCCGCATTATAAATGTCGAAAGCCTGTTTCAATTGGTCTAATGTGAATGTGAAACCATCTGTTGTAGGATCAATTTTCTTACTGATAATGTCTGCGATAACCGTTTGAACTTCTGAGTCGTGTGCACGAACAAAGAGGTAGGTTGCAAAACCAAGTTGATCATATGAGGTAACTTCCGCACGGTTTGAAAGACCAAAATAACCACCGTTAATAAGGTCCTTCATTGATGCATTACGTGCACCTGTACCCTTATTCGTTACCGGACGAGTCAATCCATGAACAATAGACAAACGGAGACCATTATCCATAGAAAGGGCAGCTGTATTGTGTTCGTCAACATAATATGGGTCATTTTGAGACCAAGCTTCAAGAATTGAGATATTAGCAAGGGCACGTGCTTCAGACTCGTTTACCTTGTAGGCTGCCTTCATGTATGAAGACACCAATTGAAGCATATCGATGCTGACATTGTCCACTGCATCAACACGGATACCATCAAAGTGAGCATCTTTGTCCTTGTCACCAAAGACGATTTGTCCCCAGTTCATGAAGTAATACAATTGGTTAAGCATTTCAGCTTGCACAATTGGGTTTGAGTTGTCGATATCGCTTGATAGCAAGAACTCATAACCAGCATCACTACCACTCTTGATCTTGTCTTTTGCCAAACGGCTTGTCGCTGTTTGATCAAGTTTACGGTAGTCTGAGTTAGCCCACTTCGTTAAATCACTATTAACAAAGAGGAGAGCTCCTTTTTGGAAGTGTTCTTTACCTGGAGATTCAGAGTTAATATTCCATTTATCTTGGTCTTTAACAAAGGCCTCGATTGACTGACGCAACCAGTCTGTTGACTTATTAGCAGCAATCTTAACTTCAATCTTACGTTGGATGATTTGAGCAGCGGCATTCAAACTAGCTTGAGAATTTTCAATCGTAAAGACATCTTTTGTTTCTTCACCGTTGCTAAGAGCCTTAGTCATGTAGTTCAAGTAAGCTACTTGAGTATCCTTATCAGGCCACCAAGACATCAAAAGTGGACGGAAATCTTTTTCAGTTGACGCTTTCCAAGTTGTACCAGCTTCAAGGATTTCTTTTGGACGGTACCAACTATCTGCTGTCAAATAACCATCAACAAGTTCAAAGCTTGCTTTTGTTGAATCATAGGCAGCATTATTTTTTGTAAAATCAGTAACAAGATTTGTTGTTTCTTGTGTGAATGAATAAGTTGATGTGCTTGAAAGGGCACCATTTTCATCAAAATAAAGGACCTGACCATTTACAGTAATGGCAAAGTTTTTCTTGTGTGATCCATCTTCTAGAAGATAGTAATATTTACCATCTTTTTCCTTTTTAATATTATCAAGTGAGACTGCAGCCTTAATCTCAGCTTCAGAAAGCTCTTTAGACTTCTCAGCCGTTGGAGCAGCTACTCCAGCATTTGCAGCTACTTCCGATGTTGTAGCAGTTTCTGGTTTAGCAGCAACTTCTGGCTTAGCAGTCGTTTCAGGTTTGGCTTCAACCTCTACTGCTGCAGCTCTATCACTAGTTGTTCCTGAATTTGGTTGAACAGTCGTTTCAGCTGGTTTGTCAGCAGTAACTGCTGCTCGCTCTGTTGTTGTGGCATTTGAAGTATTTCCTACCTCAGTTGTTGTGCCTACCTCTTTTTCAACCACAGGATTTGTATTTTCCCCGACTGTAGTTGTTGAAGGTGATCCATTAGTATTATTTATTTCTTCTGCAGAGGTGAGTGAAGATGTGGCAACACTACCACCTACAATGGTAGCCAAAGCTGCTGAAGCGACAGCCAAAGTAACCCACTGCTTCTTCACTTTATGCAGTTTATAGCGTACTTTATTTTCCATATTCAATTTTTCCCCAATATATTTTTTGTCTTAAAATCTACACCTTAAAGACTTACTTATTATATCATTTTTCACTATCAAAAAAAACTTAATACAACTTATTTTAATGACTTTTTTACCATCTTAATATTAAATTAAAAATCCGTCATGTAAGCGACTTGAAAGGGTATTTTTCAAAAAGAACCTTTTCCTAGAAAATATAAAAAAGAGAACCGAAGTTCTCCTTTTTAAATCAATTAGTTTAGCACTCTAGGTGGGTAAGCAAGACCATTCTTATCAAAGTAAACGTAAACTCCTGGTTGAATTTCTACCCATGTGCTAACAGCTCTCTTACCACTATCACCATAGTAATAGCTGATTCGACCATTGCCAGCACTTACTGTTTGCCCTTTTACTTGTTTACCATCTTTAGCAAAGTAATAAGTATCGTCACCAATTTTAACTTCACCAGTCACTGACTTACCATTAGCACCGATATAGTACCAATTGTTGTCTCCTGTTGTGAAGAACTCATTAGTCAAGCGTTCACCTGTTGCAGCATCATACTTGCTATAAGTACCATCTGCATTCTTAACAATACCACCCTTAACTTGGCTTCCGTCTGCATTAAAGTAGAGGTGTTGTCCATTGATAACTTGAGCACCTGTAACAGTCTTACCATTAGCGCCTGCATAGTACCAAACATTGCCATCAGTTGTGAAGAATTCGTTAGTCACTAGCTCTCCAGAACCTTCTTTGTACTTACTATAAGTACCATCTGCATTCTTAACAACGCCACCTTTAACTTGACTTCCATCTTCATTAAAGTAAAGTTTTTGACCATTGATAACTTGAGCACCTGTAGCGGCAACACCATTTTCATCGAAGTGGTACCATTTACCATCGATGTTCCTCCAAGTGTTCTTGATAGCATTACCAGTATGAGCTTCGAAGTAATAAGTCTTACCTTTATAGGTTGCTAACTTATCTTTAGTTTGGAAACCATCTTCACCAAAGTATTGTGTGGAACCATCGATAACAGTAAGACCTTTAGCCATGACACCTTCATTAGTGAAGTAACGGAATTTCACAACCTTAGATTCATTACCATCTTTATCAGTTTCAGTTACATCAAATTTAGTGTAACCACCCTTGTACATTTGACCTTTATAGTTATAAAGGTAAGTATTACCGTTAGCATCAACATAGAAGGCATTGCTCAACATGATACCATTTGGCAAGAAACGATAAACATCTTTACCATTTGGTGAGTATTCACCATTTGTAACCATGTGACCACGTGCATCAAAGTAATAGGTATTTCCATTGAAAGTAACAAAGGCAGATTTAGCTTGATTACCACTTGTACCGAAGTAAGTGATTCCCTTACCATCATTTGAGAACCCAGTAACAGCCTTTTCATTTCCTGTCAATTGAAGAGGAATGAAGTTACCTTCTTTAGTGACAGTGAAATATTTACCAGTTGCTTCATCGCTAAGTACATAGCCAACACCGCGGTCAAGAACGTTTGTTCCGTTGAAGTATTTAGCCTTCCATTGTTTCAATTTAACAGAATCATCAATTGGTTTACCAGTTGAGATCATGTTTTCCGTGAACATTTTAGGGTACTTAGCTTTAAGTTCAGCTAAAAATTCGCCACCATATTGAGCTTGGTAATCCCTACCTGATGACTTAGAGTTAGCTACATAAAGTGAGTGATCAATGATAGCATCTGCAATCTTACGTCCTGCACCGTCAGTACGAGTCGCTGTTACGACTTCTTTACCTGGCAATTGGTAAATTTGGTCTGGAACCCAGTCAGCGATTGCTTGGATACCCGCTTTGTGAAGGGCTTTAAGAGCATCACGAAGATCTTCTTTAGAACCATATTTATTGTTCTTACTCATGGCAAGATCATAACGATCTGCAAAGGCATAACCATTTTGGATAACTGAGTCAAGGAAGGTACCGTCATCGGCAGATACAAATTGTGGTGCCATTTCAAATGATGTTACGCCCCATGATTTGAACAAATCAACATTTTCAGCAATCTTACGGTTAGTATAGACTGAAGGATCTGAACCATCCGGGATAGTTTGGAAGTTTGAGAATCCTTCGTAGATCAATTGTGAATCATAAGCCTCAGTCGCTTTAAGGGTCAATTCGCCTTCTTTTTTAGCTTCTGTTGAAGGTGCTACACGGATATCTTGATCATCTGAAGCTCCGACTGGAACCCAAACTGCTACGAAACCTGACATATCAAATGTTTCATAACCCTTGATGTCATTAGCGCCGAAAGTCAAGACACCATTGCTGTCTGTTTCTTTCACGTAACCTGCTGCGATTGCCTCTGCATCAGATGTAAAGTTCTTGATACCATCAGCTGTACCAACAATCAAAGCACGGTATTTCTGGTTGGCATGGATTTTACCCATTTCAACATTAAGTTTAGCTGACTCATGCAAAGTCAATTTTGGATTATTCACTACAAGAGTTACCTGACCAGAGGTACGGCTGTATTTAGAACCTTCTGTATCGTCAGCTGTCATGATGTCTTTACCATAACGTACTGAAGTGTAGACTTCACTTGTGCGGTAAAGTTCAACATCTGAATTGTCCATCTTACCATCAGTTGGCAACCAGTAAGAACGTTGCGCTTGTCCACCAGATACATACTTGATACGGTTCTTCATCAAGTTAACGATGGTGTCGTGATATGGTGATTTAGTTTCCATATAGTGACCGTCATCTGTATAAAGGTCTCCATAGTAGACACGAGTGATCGTTTCCATGTTCTGCAACATTACAGCATAAGCTGCAGGGATGTTATTCAAGGTATATTTCTTATTGCTGCTGAGCATGTCTTTGTTGTAAATTTCAAATGCTTGCTTCATTTCAGAATCAGAGATAGTGAAACCATCTGATTTTTTATTGATTTCTTTCTTAATGATTTCAGCAATAATATCTTGAACGTTGTTATCATGGGCACGGATAAAGACGTAGTTTCCTGACGCGTCTCCGTATTTCTCATTGTATTTACCAATTGTAGACTGTTTAGCTGTACCGTCTTCGTTGTAGGCAGTGCTTCCATCTTTGTTAATCCAGTCAGTCTTAAAATCGCGTTGAGTCGTATTGAAAGTATTGTTATACAAAGGACTTACAGCTGGTGTACGTTCTTTGATTGGTTTAGCCAATGAGAAAAGGAGGGCCAAACGTTGTTTATTTTCCATGGCAAGCGCAGCACCATCAGTCTTGTCATTGTAATGGTTGTCGTTAAGACTCCACGCTTCAAGAACTGAGATATGAGCAAGAGCTTGCGCCTCAGATTTATTTACACCATAGTACTCACGGAAATAGTTTGTGTAGAGTTGAAGCATGTCAGCATTGACATTATCTACCGCATCGACACGGATACCATCGAAGTTAGCATCCTTGTCACCCATAACAATTGAACCCCAGTTCATAAGGTAGTGAATTTGGTTCAATTGTTCCGCTTGAACAACTGGGTTAGATAAGTCTACGTCATTAGCAAGCAAGAAGTCGAAGCCACCCATGTGGTTTGGGTCAGACTGCTCATCAAGAACTGACTTATTAATCGTACCAGTCTGGTTAGTAGCCGTACGGTTCAAAAGACGATAGTTAGAATTTGCCCATGGTGTACGTGAGTCATTCACATAAAGAAGGGCTCCACCTTGAAGGTGATCCTCTCCTCCACCTTTTGAATAGTTTTCAGTTTCTTTGTTCCACTGTGGTTGTGTCTTAACAAAGGCAGAGATAGTTTCACGCAACCATTGTGTTGATTTTTCAGCCTGAATCTTTTGTTCAATCTTAACTTGGATATCCTTAGCAGCACGATTTAAGTCTGCTTGCTTATCTGTGCTTGTGTACTTAGCCTCCAAGTTGAAGACTTTAGACATGTAGTTCAAGTAATTAACTTGCGTATCTACATTTGGCCACCAAGCCATCAAAAGTGGACGGAAATCTTCTGCAGTTGATGCTTGCCAAGTCACACCATCTTTGATGATAGAAACTGGACGGTACCAGCTATCAGCAGTCAAATAACCATTAATCAATTCAAAACTTGCTTCAGATGAATCGTAGGCACGGTTATTGATTGAGAAACCATCAACAATATTTGTTGTTCCAGGTGTGAAAGAGTGTGTTGATGAACTTGTAAGGGCGCCATCTTTGCCGAAGTAAAGCAATTGACCATTTACAGTAATGGCAAAGTTTTCTTTGTGTGAACCATCTTCATTAACATAGTAATATTTACCATCAGTGTATTTGATGTTTTTCAAAGAAAGTGCTGCTTCCACTTCTGAATCTTTCAAAGCAGCTTGAGGAGCTTTAACTTCTGTATTAACAACTTCAGCCTTGACGGTAGCTGGCTGTTCTTCTGCTTTTTCAGTTGTAACAGCTGGTGCATCTGTTGTCACAACTGCTTCTTTATTTGGAACAGCTGCCACTGCTACATCAGCAGTTGTTGCTGTTGTAGCTGCTTCAGCTGTTGCTTGTGTGTTCGTTGTAGTCGCTGTTTCTACAGCATTTGTTTCTTTAGCAGGTGTTAAAACATCTGCTTCTTTTGTATTTGTACGTTTATCGGCTTCTTTGGTTGCTTCAGGAGAAGTAACTAAAGAAGCTGTTGTACCTGAATTTGATTGAGTTACTGTCTTATCTTGAGTTTCATCCGCTGAAACTGAAGATGTTGTTACAGACAATCCTCCCAAGACAGTAGCAAGTGCTACAGAAGCAACTGCAATTGTAACCCATTGCTTCTTAACTTTATGAAGCTTATAGTGTATCTTATTTTCCATTATAATTTTCCCCGTGATTTTATTTGTCAAAATCAGACTGAAATCTATCCGATTTCAAACAGTTATATTATATCATTATTTTCTAACTATTTCTCGAATTAATTATTTTTTTATAAAATATATGTTACATAACATTAATATTAGAAAAACTTTGTAACACACCTATTTCATAGGTTTTCATTTCTCATTTTTATATCATTTGATAAGTGAAATTATTTTTTAGAAAACAACTATAACACTTGATTTAATAGCATTTGTAGCCTTTCTGACTCAAAATTGATATTTGTCAGATTTTTTTCTTTCGGGCTCAAAAAAAGGCAAAATTTCTTTAAACGATTCTCGTTTTCAAGAAATTTCACCTATAAATTCATGTCAAATCATATCGTTTTTCACTTAATCTCTCAGATTAAGATTAGATTGATTGATTATTTATCAAAATCAGCATAACCATTTTCATCGAAGAAGACAGTCTTACCGTCTTGGAAAGTGATCCAAGTGTTTGTCACACGTTCGCCAAGAACTGATTCGTAGTATTCCACTCCTTTTGGTGTGCTGATTGGGCTACCTTTAACTTGACGTCCCAATTTATCAAAGTAATATTCTTTACCATCGATATTCTGGCGTCCTGTTACAGCCTTACCATCTTTGAAGTAGTACCAAACATTGTTACCAGTTGTCAAGAAACGGTTATTGACACGCTCACCTGAATCTTTATCATAGTAAGAAAGTGAACCGTCAGCATTCTTCACAAAGTCACCTTTAACTTGGCTACCATCTTCTTTGAAGTAATAGTTTTTACCACCAATGCTATAGGCACCTGTCACGATTTCACCATTATCTTTGGCGTAGTACCATGTCTTACCTCCATCAAGAGTGAAGAAATCAGATTTGACTTGGCTTCCATCAGCATTGAAGTAATAGTTAAGGTGGTCAATGGTTTGACGACCTGTGGCGAGGTTACCATCCTTATCAGCATGGTACCACTTACCGTTTACTTCGAAGAACTTGTCTTTAACCTTGTAACCATTATCTACAGTGTAGTAGCTAATTTTGCCATTTTCAGTAACAAATTCACCTTTAACTTGGGCACCATTTGCACGGAAGTAGTATTCGTGACCATCCAAAGTAAGGGCACCTGTCACATTTTTACCAGCTGCATCACGGTAGAACCATGTTGAGCCATCTGTTGTGTAGAATTCACCCTTCTTAGCCTGTGCATAGCCTTGATCATTGAATTCATACCAGATACCATCGATTTCAGCCCAACGATTTGTGTAGGCATTACCTGAATTTTTATCGAAGAAGTAGAGTTTTCCGTCTGGAGTAACATACTTAGTACCTTTAGCTTGGAAGCCATTTTCATCAAAGTATTGCAATCCTCCACCAGCATGAGTCAAGCCAACAGCCATTTCTCCAGTTGGTGAGAAATAACGGAATTTAGCTTCTGTTTCTGAAGTACCTTCTTTCGGTACATCGAATACAAAGTAACCATTTTTGTACTGCTCACCAAAGCTACCAAAGTAATAATATTTACCATCCTGTTGATAAATAGAATCACGAAGCTGGATACCGTTTGGCAAGAAGAAATACGTCTTACCATCGATGTCTTGACGACCAGTTAACATATAACCTTCTTTATCGAAGTAATAGTAATTTCCAGCATATTTAATGAAAGCATTCTTAGCTTGGAAACCACTATTATCAAAGTAGGCCATACCCTTACCATCATAGTAGAAACCTGTCTTACCACCTTGATCTGTCAAAGGTTTTGGCAAGAAGATACCATTATCAGAAACTTGATAATAGCGACCTGTAGCATCGTTACTGAGAACATAACGACTACCACGACCAAGGATATTAGTACCATTCATGTACTTAGCAGACCATTGCTTGATTTTAACAGATGGATCAATCTTCTTACCAGTTGATATCATCACATCTTCAAACAACTGTGGATATTTCTTTTGGAGCTCATCAAGGAACTCACCACCATATTGAGCTTGGAAGTCCTTACCTGATGATTTAGAATTTGCAACATATAAAGTGTTATTGATATAAGCATTGGCCTTTGGAGTACCATAACTATTAGCACGTGTTGCTGTTACAACTTCTTGTCCTGGCAATTGGTAAAGTTGATCTGGAACCCAGTCAGCAATTGCTTGAATACCTTGCTTGTGAAGGGCTTTAAGTGCATCACGAAGATCTTCTTTAGAACCGTATTTGTTATTCTTGCTCATGGCAAGGTCATATCGGTCAGTAAAGGCATAACCATTTTGGATAACAGAATCAAGGAAGGTACGGTCATCAGCCGATACAAATTGAGGAGCCATCTCGAATGATGTGATTCCCCATGACTTGAAGAGTTCTGCATTTTCTGCAATCAATTTATTAGTATATTGGCTATCTTTTTCAACAAAATCTTGGAAGTTTGAGAAACCTTCATAGATAACTTGTGAGTCCAATGCTTCAGTAGCAGAAAATGTCTTGTCAAGTTTCTTATCTGAACCTTTAACACGGATATCTTGGTTATCAGGCGCACCTACTGGTACCCAAACACCAAGATAACCTCTCATATCAACAGTTCGATACCCCTTGATTTCATCTCCACTGAAAGTCAAGTTCCCTTCAGCATCAGTGTATTTAATTTTTCCAGCTGCTGCCGCATCATTTTCGTAAGTGACAATTCCCTTATCAGTACCAAGAAGTAATGGACGGTAGGCTTGGTTAGCATGAAGTTTACCCATGTTAACTTTCAAAGTACCATCACCCAGTGAGAAATCCTGATTATTGGCAATAAGTGTCAACATACCAGAATGTTTACTTGTTTCTGCTACACCCGTAGTTTGGTCAGCAGTCATAATATCTTTACCGTAACGAACAGATGACAAGATTTCTTTTCCATTGAACGTGTCGACTTTCATCGATTGTCCACCTGAAACATATTTCATACGGTTCTTCAAGAGCGTTGTGATAGCATCGTAGTAAGGAGACTTGGTAGCCATATATTGGCCGTTATCCGTATAGAGATCTCCATAATAAACACGAGTTACCTGCTCCATATTTTGAAGAATCAAAGCATAGGCAGCTGGAATATTGTTAATAGTATAACGTTTTTCTGCCTTCTTCATATCTTCATTATAGATTTCAAAGGCACGTTTCAATTCAGCATCAGTCATGGTATAACCATCTGATTTTGGATTGATCTCTTTTTGAACAATATCACGAATGATATCTTGAACAAGGTTATCATGAGCACGTGCAAAGATATAGTTAGCTTGTGTATCTCCATACTTACTATTATTTGTACGGTCTGTCAAACTGCTAGTAATCAAATCTTTCAATGAAGAGCCCGATCCATAAAGTGCACCCATAATTGCATAACGAAGGTTATTATCCATGGCAAGGGCTGCACCATCATGTTTTTGATTATAAGCATTATCATTTAAATCCCAAGCTTCAAGGATAGAAATGTGAGCGAGTGCATTGGCTTCAGATTTATCCACACCAAAGGCTGCTCGGAAGTAGTTTGTATAAACTTGGAGAAGGTCAGCATCGACATTGTCAACTGCATCAACACGGATACCATCAAAGTTAGCATCCTTATCACCCATAACAATTGATCCCCAGTTCACAAGATAGTGAATTTGGTTCAACTGCTCAGCTTGCACAACTGGATTTGAGTTATCAACGTCATTGGCAAGTAGGAATTCATAACCACCCAAGTATCTTCCTGTACCATTTAGAGAACCATCTTGGTTACTTGGTGTACGGTTAAGCAAACGGTAATCAGAATTTGCCCAAGGTGTCTTGTCATTATTGACATAAAGAAGAGCTCCCCCTTGAAGGTGGTCAGCAAGGGTATAGTTTTCAGTTGTAGTATTCCACTGGTCTTGTTCTTTTACAAAAGACTCAATTGCTTGACGAAGCCATTCAGTTGATTTTTTAGCTGAAATTTCTTGTTCAATCTTAATTTGAATTGTCTTAGCAGCTGCATTCAATTCAGATTGACTTTGGCTGGTTGAATAAGTTGCGTTAAGGTTAAAGTGTTTAGAGAAAGTATTGAGGTAGGCAACTTGTGTATCTACATCAGGCCACCATGCCATCAAAAGTGGACGGAAGTCTTTCTCAGTTGATACACGCCATTTTTCACCATTTTCCAAAATAGTGACTGGACGGTACCAGCTGTTTGGTGTCAAGTATCCATCTACCAACTCGAAGCTTTCTTTCTTAGAATCGTAAGCACGGTTATGTGAAGAGAAAGCATCAACTAGATTAGTTGTACCTGGTGTGAACGAGTGTGTTGATGTGCTTGTCAAAGCACCATCTTTACCAAAGTAAAGCAACTGGCCATTAACTGAAACAGCAAAGTTTGTTTTGTATGAACCATCTTCTTTGACATAATAGTATTTACCATCAACTTGTTTGATGTTGTCCAAAGAGAGTGCTGCTGTTTCTTCTTTTTCAGTAACACCAGATTTTGGTTTTTCAGCTACTGTAAGCGTTGTATCTGTCGCAGTCGCAGTTGCAGCTGGTGCTTCTGTTGTCGCACCATTTGCTACTGCTGCACGATCAGTTGTTGCTGGTGCCACCGTATTAGCACTTGTATCTGCTGCAGTGGTTGCTGCCGCAGGAGTTTCGACCGTTGCAGTATCAGCAGCCTTGTCAGTTGTTGTTGCTGTCGCATCTGTCGTAGCAGTTGCTGCAGGAGCGGCTACTTCATGCGTTTCAACGACAACATCGCTATCAGCTGTCGTAGAGGCAACTGGTTGAGTTGTTTCATCAGCTGAAACCTTTTGATTGGCAACTGTAGCACCACCTACGATAGTGGCAAGTGCTGCCGAAGTGACGGCAATCGTCACCCACTGCTTCTTAACTTTGTGAAGCTTATAATGTACCTTTTTTCCCATTTTAGGTCCTCTTTTCATTTTCCTAGTTTGAATGAAATCTACATAATTCAAACAATTTCATTATAGCATATTTTTTTCAAGTATTTGGAAACTTTATCAGACCTTTTAACTTTTTAATCATAATGTAAATTGAAAAATATTTTGACAAATATTAAAAACTACCGAATCTAGAAAACGGTAGTCTTTTTCTATTTTTTAGGAAAGTTTTTAGAAGTCACTGATTAAGCTATCTCTATGCAATCAGTTGGCAATTTTCAAGCCAGCTATTAAGCAAAAACCACGTTATGTTGAACCCTGTAACTGACTAAAAAGAGCAAGGTTTCTGTGACCAATTTTGCCAGAACCAGTCCCAAACCAATAGCCACTAAGCTGCTAAGTAAGAAATAGTTACAAGCTAAGAGAACCAAGACCAACATAAAGTAGCGAACACTTGATCTAAAGAGGGAGCTTGTCGGATTGAAGACCACATTAGCGTTTAGTAGACACTGGCTGGAAGCCGAAATCACTCGAGCTAGCACGACCGAAAGGAGGAGATTTTTCGTTAAGGCAAAGAGCACAAATAAGGCGGTTGCATCAATGACTGAGGCCAAGACAGCCGTGCCAGAGAACTTTAAAAAAGGGCTGTAAATACGGATGGAATCACGAATGGGCCGAAAGTGCGAGCTTTTATTCTCCTCCAGATAAACGGTCTCGATTGGGACTTCAGAGATTTGGTGACCTGACTTTTTGGCTTCAAGCAACATGTTAAACTCGTACTCAAAACGATTGCCATCTAGATTAAGCAACCATGGAATCAGGTCCGTTGACATGCCTCTAAGCCCCGTCTGGGTATCCGTTACCTTCTGACCTGTTACTAGACGGAAAAGCCCCGCAGTCACTTTATTTCCAAAGCGACTTCGTGCTGGCACTTTACCAACAAAGGCACGCGCACCCAAGATAAGATGACTTGGATTTTCCTCGGTCGCCTTGGCTACACGGACAATATCCTTAATCAGATGCTGACCATCGCTGTCAACTGTTACTATAGGTTGAGCAGACAGATGTTGGCTGACCACTTCTTCTTGGATATAAGCGAAAGCAGTCTTTAGAGCGGCGCCTTTTCCTTTATTAATCGGGTGTTTAAGGACCGTAGCTCCAAAAAGGGCTGTTTCGTCGTAATAGTCGTTATAGCGTGGTCCACTCCCATCATTGACAACAATAATACGGGCTTTAGGGAGTTTTATGGTAATATCTTGAACCACCTGAATCAGGCGAGTGTCTGGTTCATAAGCTGGAATAATAATATACATAGGCACTTCCTTTCTGTTTCATCCTATGATTCTTTAGTGACCTCCGCTAAAGCCACCTGGTTGCCCACCACCTTGGGGACCACCACCTTGAGGGCCACCCCCACCAGGCATTGAGTTTTCAATCTTAGTTTGTTTTTCACCATTGATAGTAATGTCACCACCGGTATAGGTCGCTGAACCGTCAAAGTCAAAGCCAGATTGACCGGTTAAGTTAATCGTTCCACCCGTAACGGTAATATCACCATTTGAATCAATTGGGTCTGTGTCACCTTGACCAACCTCGACATTAAGAGTTCCACCTGTCATCTTGAAGAAAATCTCACTTTGACTGGCATTACTATTAGCAGCATTGATACCGTCATCTGTCGCATAGACATCGATATTTCCGCCATTAATAGTCACAGATTTACCTTCAATACCTTCGGTTGATTTTTCAACTTTGTAAGTACCGCTATCAATAATCAGGTCACCAGAGGCATGAATACCATCGTCACCAGCCTTGATAGTCATGGTATTGTCAGACAGATACATGGTCCCTACCGATGTGTCGTCATCATTGTCGACCTTAACGCCATCTTCTTCCGCTTCAATGGTCATGGTTGTTCCTGTGATATTAAGTTCATCATTGACATTGAAGGCATCACCAACTGAAGTAATCTTGTAGGTACCGCCTGTTATATGAAGACTGTCGTTTGCTTTAATACCGTTGTTTTTCTTGGCATCAATGTTAAGAGTACCTGACCCATTAATGGTCAAATCTCCCTTAGAGAAAATCACGGCATCCGCATCTTCATCACTATTAGAACTTGAATCAGAGAGGGTGCTAGTGGTTCCATCTTTAAGCGTTAGGTAGACATGCCCAGCTTTTGTAGCGTTGATTGGTGCCTTTGTATTTGTCATGGTAGCACCATCTAGAACAATATGGACATCATCTGAATCCCCAGCATCCACCTTGATTTGCACACCATCAGATTTTCCAGAAATGACGTAAGTCCCAGCTTTGGAGATGGTTACGGTTGAATCTGATACCGTTACGCCATCACCTGAAACATCCGCAGATGAGCCTGATAACTTAATCTTAGAGGCAGAACTTTCATCATAAGATGTGTCCGAGTCTTTTGAAGTGAAATAGTTGCTGTTGTTATTAGTCGTTTTCTTACTAGTTGTTGCGGTTACAGCACTTGTTTTTGATGTCGTGCTTGACGTCGTCCCCGTTGCTTGACTGTTTGATTGGCTACAAGCTGTCATGACTGTTAGGGCTGTCGCACAGGTTACTAAAGTCGTCCAATTTTTTAGTTTTTTTGATTTCATATCTTTTTTTCCTCTCGGGTTCGTTTTGATGATTACAGTTTACGGGACTTAGCTAAAACATTTCTGAAGGTTAGCTAAAACTTTTCTTAAGTTAAGTTTGGTGAAAGTTTGGCTTAGGCCTTCTTTCAGAAAAGTTCCATAGACTAATAGGCGAGCAAGTAAGTACTATATAAAATAGTACATTTGCCCTCAACTTAATTTTCTACTACAAAAATAAAAGCCAAATCTTAAAGTGAAGGCTTTGAATCTTATCTAATTGAACTCGCCTACAACTCGGGGGAAAAGATGGGCCCTGCTTGGAGATAAACTCCTGCGGCTGGTCTCCCTATTTTCCTGAGAGTTGTTTTACGGCTTTGTATCTTATCTATAAAAGGAGTTTTTTCATGGTTAAACAATTGGAAACACGTTTTAAACGTATTGAAACAAAATATGTGGTCTCAAAGGAAAATCTTGAAGACCTGCTCGCTGATCTTAAGGAGTATTTGGTAGAGGATGATTATCCGACATCTACCATTTCAAATATTTACTTTGATACGGATAATTTTGATGTCATCCAAGATGCCCTTGATGGTAATCATCGTCAAGAGAAAATCCGCATGCGTACCTACCTAGCCAATCCCAAAAGTGATAGCAAGGTCTTTCTAGAGGTCAAAGCTAAAGATGAGGAGGGAATCGGTCATAAGTTTCGTCTCGTTTCAACACCCCTTTCCATCACTAACTTGATGACAGAGGGTAAAAATGATGGTCAAATCACCGATCGTCAGCTGTTACAGGATATTCACCACTTACGTCAGCGTTATGATGAAGGTCTCAAACCTCGTATGTATATCTACTACGACCGTTTTTCAATGAAAGAAAAAGAAACTATCCAAGGCTATGCCTACAATAAAGTTCGTGTGACCCTAGACCAAAATCTGACTTACCGTGATGAAGACGTCAGTCTCTTCAAGGGAAATCATGGGTTTCCCCTTCTTGATGAAGATACGATTATCATGGAAATCAAGGCACCTGGTCAAAAGCCAGACTGGCTTCAAGCTATCTTAGACAAACATGGTTTGGAAGAGCAGAAATTCTCAAAATACAGCTGTGCCTATCATAAGTCTCAAGGTCTAGATTACAGGCCACATCCAGTTCAAGAAAAAGGAGCTGCTGCCTATGTCTAATCTCTTCAATTCTATCTTTAATGATGCAACCGCAACTGCAAGTCCCCTTCAACTCATGCTGGCCTTACTGGTCAGCCTTGTTTTAGGCTTGGCCTTGACCTGGACTTACAAATATCGAACCCTCTACACCAGAGAATTTGTCATTAGTTTGACCCTACTGCCATGCTTGATGACCCTAGTTATCTTCCTTGTCAATGGTAGTTTGGGGACCTCTATCGCCGTGGCGGGGACCTTTAGTCTGATTCGTTTTCGATCAGCGACTAGTGGTTCCAGGGAGCTAATCGCCGTCTTCATGGCCATGATTATCGGTCTGGCATCTGGAACAGGCTATTTGCTACTGGCCGTCCTCTTCACCGCCTTTCTATTGGCTGTTTGGCTCCTTTTGGAAAATCGTCAAAGTCGTACCGACAACCAACGTCGTAGACTCCTGACCATTAACGTCTCCTACCAAGACTTGATTGATCAAAAAATCACTAAAGCCTTGCTCAATTTCACTAGCGAGTGTGACTTGATTTCCCTTAACACCACAGGTGGAGGCGAAAGCATGCAACTGGTCTATGAAGTGGACTTGAATCCCCAAGTGGATGACTTCCAATTGACTAATCACCTTATCTCAAATATTGAAAATTGTGACCTGGCTCTAACCAAAAAAGCTAAAAAGAAAAAGAATTTGTAAGACAAAAAAACATCTCCAACTGATTTTCGGAGATGTTTTTGTATGTTTTGAGGTTAACATTTTCACTTAGCTATAGCCTATACTTCTATGCCGCCAGTATGGAGTGCGAGATTATCGGCAGAAAGTAAAATATCTGCTAATCATATTCATATGGGATAACCTTACCATCTTGTACGATAAAAGTGTAGTGGATGTACTTGTCCTTGTTATAATCACTACTATCTTCATGAGTTGAGAAAAAATAAAATTCGTACTCTCCGTCTGGCAGCTTGCTAGCATCCAGTTTAGTTACTGCCTCTTCTAAATCTTTCTTACTAGTATTTTCTGTATCGCCTACTTCTATTCTCATAGTGACAAGGTGTTCATCAATCATTGTTTGGTAGGGAATTTGATAATACCCATAAAAATCATTCTTCCCATTTTTACGGTTTTCTTCAGCTAAATGAGCTTTACGATTATTAGCTTCTTGATCTATCAAAGTATTATCACTGAAGGAGAATTCTTCAATATCAAGGTCTAAAGATTGCTTTTTAAGTTCCTTGAAGAGTTTTTGCTCTTCTTTTTTTACAGATTTTTGTTGTAAATAGGTTTCCGAGTATAGACCAGGAGTCTTATATTCTTCACCATTAACTGTCCAGTCCAGGTTAAAAGTAATTTTTGAATCTAATGATATAGTTTGATTATCGTAGGTTTCCTCTGAATAGGTATAATCGACATAAATACCATCTGAATCTAGAAACACCTTTTTGATATTCTTAACTTGGACCTTCCCCTTAAAACCATTATGAGCCAAGATTTTTTGCGTTTTTTCCCTGGCTTTTGAGTAAGAATTTGGCAGTGCTCCTGTACAACCAACTAAAAGACTAGAACAGAGGAGGAGAATAGCTAAACGAGAAAGAGTTATGATATAAGGACTTAGTTTCTTCATAAGACATCCTTCCTTTCCTCAATGATTTGTATAAATAAGCACACCAAATCCTTCAAATAAAACGAGCTTTCTTCACTTTTATTATAGCATTTTAAAGCGCTTTCTCATGGTAGTTAGAGGGACAAAATCATTAGAATTCCTCTAGCAAAAAAGTCTGAATCATCACTTCAGGCTTTTCTTTTTAGTCTCAATCAGTTGAGATAATCCTCAATAATCCGTTACTTCTTTTCGGTCATGGACATTGCTTTGCTTGCCCTGACGTGCTTTAAGTACGGCTTCAACGTCTTCAGGGCTGACCCCTGTTTCAACGAGCATGACTGCTAGGTGATAGAGGACGTCTGCTGTCTCGTTGGCAATTTCTTCTTTATCAGCATTTTTGGCTCCGATCACAACTTCTGTTGCTTCTTCGCCAACCTTTTTAAGAATCTTGTCTAGCCCCTTGTCAAAAAGGTAATTGGTATAAGACCCTTCTTTGGGATTCTTTTTACGATCTAAGGCTTCCTTATAAAGTGTTTCTAACATAGCTACTCCTATCTATCTTGATTGTCATCATATATATCCGTAAAGAAACAGCTGTAGGCTCCTGTATGACAGGCTGCTCCTTCTTGTTCAACGGCGATAAGCAAGGTGTCCTGATCACAGTCAGTCTTGATGCTTTTAACATGTTGGAAATGACCAGATGTGGCTCCCTTATGCCAAAGCTCATTTCTAGAACGGCTCCAGTAATGCATTTGTTTGGTCTCTAGGGTCAACTGATAGGACACCTCATTCATATAGGCCAACATGAGCACCTGCCCCGTCTTGTAATCGGTCACAATGACTGGTACAAGTCCCCCTTGTTTATCAAAATCAAGTTTAACCTCTGTCATCGTCTCACCTCAATTCCTGCATTTGCCAAGACTTGTTTGGTTTCGCCTATATTTACCTCACCAAAGTGGAAGATAGAGGCTGCCAGTGCACCCGTCGCTGTTGTCTTTTCAAAGACCTCTACAATGTCCTCAATATTTCCCGCACCACCAGAAGCGATGATAGGAACATCAACGACTTCCGCCACACGATTTAGTATTTCCAAATCAAAACCAGACTTAGTGCCGTCCTTGTCCATGCTGGTTTAGAGTATTCCTCTAGCCCCCAAGGCAACGACTTCTTGAGCCCTTTGGATGAGGCCCCTAACTGTATCCTTACGGCCACCCCCCTCCAAAACATGCCCGATTCCATCAGCCATATCTTCTATATCACACGCACAGACTACA
>ENA-OQNO01000795-OQNO01000795.1-human-gut-metagenome-genome-assembly--contig:-NODE-795-length-25215-cov-3.176937_pt1 | contig 25215 bp, 19 predicted proteins | sample MGYA00242629_ERZ504880 | MGnify/ENA primary metagenome ERZ504880 (study PRJEB26092, sample SAMD00036377) | human gut metagenome | host: Homo sapiens | study: EMG produced TPA metagenomics assembly of... | reverse complement strand
AAGGCATTTAGTAAAGTAGGTTCTGCGATAAAAATGGCGCTTGGTGCGGTAAGCATCGGCGCCATTACTTCATTCGCGAAGTCCTGTATTAATCTGGGATCGGATCTTGCGGAAGTGCAGAATGTTGTAGATGTTACATTTGGAAGCATGAGTTCAGAGGTGGATAAGTTTGCCAAGAATGCCATAGCACAGTTTGGATTATCGGAACTGACCGCTAAGAAGTACATGGGTACTTACGGAGCTATGGCAAAGGCTTTTGGGCTTAATACACAACAAGCTTACGACATGTCAGCAGCGATTACCGGGCTGACCGGTGATGTTGCATCATTCTATAATTTATCTACGGATGAAGCTTATACAAAACTGAAATCAATCTTTACCGGTGAGACAGAAAGCCTTAATATTAGGGCGGTTGCGTAGTGATACGCTTCAAAAATAAGGGTGTGAACGCATGTAAAAGCGGTGTGGAATTATAAAATTCTGCTAACGGTAAAACCCTAAAGTTATTCTTGATTTACTGGCGAAACGGAGATACAATATTACCAGGAGGTAATTATGAGTAAATCTAAGCAGCCAGAAAATCATAAGTATTATGTGTATGAATGGATTATAAAAGATACAGAAGAGGTATTTTATGTCGGAAAAGGATGCCGAGAAAGGTGGAAAACTAGAAAACGTGAAAATAGATTTTTCATGAATATGTTAAACTCACACGAGTGTGATGTGAGGAAAGTAAAAGTAAATCTCACTGAACAAGAAGCATTTGATTTAGAAATAAAACTAATTGCCTATTATAGGAGTAACACAAATTTCCGATTAACTAATGTGCAGGATGGTGGAGAAAATCCGCCAACTTTTTACGGGGATGAGAGTCCTACAAAGCGCCCTGAAGTAAAAGCGAAAATCGGAATGAGCAATCGCAAAAGGTACGAAGAGAATCCTGGATTGCGCAAAGAAATCTCGCAGCGAATGAAAGTTTTTTGCAATTCAAATAAAGGTAAAGCGATTGTCAGTAAGCGTTCCAATCAAATCATGGCTAACCCGGCCATTAGGCATAAAATATCTGAAAGCAATAAAGCTTATTATACATCTGAAATGCGTGATGCCCGTTCTGAAATGATGAAAAAAATTTATTTAACTATAGAAATGCGCAATAAGGTAACTGGTATTAATAATGGCGCTTCTAGAAGAGTGGCGCAATGCGATTTAGATGGAAATGTTATATCTGAATTTGATACGATGAAAATGGCAGGAGATAAAACGGGAATTAGCTTTAAAAATATTTCAAAGGCTGCAAGAGGGCATCGAAAAACTGCAGGTGGATATATATGGAAGTTTGTAGACTCTAAAAATATAGTTTATCATCCACGGGTTTATAAAAAAACACCAGTACGCAAGTATAGGCCTATAATTCAATATACAATAGATAATCAATTTGTAACTGAGTATAAAAGCTTAGAAGAAGCGACATTCATAAATAATTTTCATACACATACAAATATATCTGCAAATCTTAGTGGAAGAACAAAGAGTGCTTATGGATATGTTTGGAAATATAAAGAATAATCACGGCAATACCGTGCTAAGCCAATTAAAGAGATGCTCAATAGGGTGTCTTTTTTTATATGGAAAGTGTAACGACTAATTGTAGGGTGGAGATTAACGCCACTCGAAGCGCATCCCGTCTCTAAATGAGATGAAGAGATAGTCTACTCCCCTAATAAATATCGGGAAACCGAGGGTATAAAGGAAAAGATTTAGGCGTAGTTATGACTCAGACGGCGCTTGATCAGTATGCGCTTAATAACGGATTTGGTAAAACGACAGCAAAGATGACCGAACAGGAAAAAGTTATGCTGCGTTATCAATTTGTTATGGCGCAGTTAGGCATTGCCCAGGGGGATTTTGCCCGTACAAGCGGAGGCTGGGCAAACCAAGTACGTGTCCTGCAACTGAGATTCGACCAGTTAAGGGCTACAATCGGACAGGGGCTAATAAATGCCCTTACACCAGTGCTAAAGATCCTGAACGGGATTATAGAGCGCCTGCAGGTAGCAGCCCAAGCATTTACCGCATTTATGGCTAAATTATTTGGAAAGTCCACACAACAGAGCACAAACCCGGTTCCAAAGCAAGATATCGGAGGCGGAAGCGATTTAGCAGACAGCACGGGGCAGGCGGCGGATAACACCGGAGATATTGCCGGAAATTTAAAGGATGGAGCTGATCAGGCGAAAAAGATACAGCTTGCGCTTATGGGATTCGACCAGATCAACAAGCTGTCAAGCCCGCTGGATGATACAGATACTCCATCAGGAGGCGGTACAGAGATTCCATCTGTTCCTGGTTATGCAGGACTTGACGGAAGTGTTCTATCAGATGTTAATAAAGAGCTGGATGATATCAATAAGAATGCGGAAAAGGCAGCAAAAAAGTTAAAGGACTTTTTAAAAGGGGTAAAGGAGGCTGCGGAGCCAACCACAAAGGCACTGAAAAAGTTATGGGATGAAGGGCTTTCTAAACTGGGAAACTTTACCTGGACAGCGATTAAAGATTTTTGGAATAACTTTTTAAAGCCTATGGGCAACTGGATGTTGGGAGAAAAGGGATTGCCAAGGTTTTTCAATATAACGAATGATTTGTTGAATAAAATAAACTGGAAAAAGTTAAACGAATCACTTTCAAATCTATTCGAGGAATTAAAGAAACCAGCACAATTTGTATGGACTGCATTAATGGATTTTTATGAAGGATTCCTGGTTCCTGTAGGAAGATGGGTTATTGGTGAAGGGCTGCCTAAACTTTTTGACATCTGTAGCGAATTGATATCTAAAATTAATTGGGATGGGCTAAATAAAGCTTTGAAAGAATTATGGGATGCTTTAGGGCCTTTTGCTGTATCAGTTGGAAAAGGGTTAATGTCCTTTATCGAAACTATGGCTAAAATATTAACTCCTATCATTTCCACAATTTTAAATGGAATATCAGGAGCACTAAAAGTTTTCGCTGACGTTATAAAAGCAATTCCAGAACCAGTTGCAGAGGCAATTGGTGGGGCAATAGGTGGAATATGTACTGCGTTGTTAGGATTTAAAGCCGTAGACGCTGTAATCGGTATTATAAGTGGCGCAAAGGTAGCAATGTCAGGGTTATTGGCAGCTATCTTAGCGCACCCAATAGCTGCAATTGTAATTGGTGTTGCTGGGCTGGCAGGTGCTTTGATAAGCTTTTCCAAGGCGACAATGGAAGATCCTGCATTTGATGAATGGAGCCAGGGGATGGACGCACTGGACGAGTCATTAAAGAAAACTAATGACGAAGTGCAGAGAAGATTAGATCAGGCAGATAAATGGAAAGATGCCGGAGAAGCAGAAGCCGGAGCTGCGCAAGTGGTAGCGGATGAATATTATAAGCTGGCAGACAAGACGAGTTTAACAAACGACGAAAAAGAAAGAATGAAGAGGCTTTCCAAAGATCTGGTAGATTTGGTACCCGAATTAGAAACCAGTTATAATAAAGAAACAGGACTTATAACGGCAAAAAAAGAAGAAGTGCAAAACCTTATCGACAAAATGCTAGAACAATATAAACTAGAGGCGGCAAAAGAAAGTCTGATAGAATATGAAAGAGCACGCTTGCAGTCTTACGAAGCTGTTTCAAAAGCATCTGAAGAGGTTTCTGACAGTGTAAAGATGTTAAAAGAGAAAGAGGATGCACTCAATGCGGCGCAACAAGAAAATGCAAGACAAAACGAAGCATTAGGGCTTAGCGCGGCATCTTTAACTCCCGAAGTGGTTAAATTAAAGGAGCAGGTTGCACAAGCAAAAGAAAAACTGGATAGTAATAAAGAATCCATGCGCAATATGATGGATAAATACAATGAATCCCAGGCCAGTATTGACACTGTGACGGAATATATGTATGGGATGGGGGACGCCGTAGATAATACCGGTAAAAAAGCAGATGGTCTTACCAAGGCATATGCGGTCATGATCGATGATGTAGGTGGAATATTCGAAAACGGAAAACAGGTCATGGGGCAAAAAGCAATAGACATATATAAAGGAATAGAAGCCGGATTATATAAGGATAATGGTAAAGGCGTCTATGATGTCGGAAATGGTATAATGGTACAATTCGGAAACTCTTTCGAGGATAAAAAACCCGAGATCAAGAGCATGATTGAAGAAGTCGGAAAAGAATCCGTGGATGCACTTAATTCAGGTGCAGATAAGGAAATATCATCTAGTAAGGAAAAAATGAAATCCAATTTCAGAGGCTGGGCGGCATACAGCGCCGCAGGATATAAAGATAAAATCCAGGAAATGGAATCCGATTTTGTTAAAACAATGAGAGGATTTGCTGCCAACGGAATAGCGAAACCCTTTGCAGATGAACTTGAGATTAATTCACCATCAAAATTATTTGGAAATTATGCAGATTATGTAGGGCAGGGGTTTTCTAACAACTTAGAAAGTGCATTCTCAAAAGCTTTTGATTTTTTTGGGGATATCAAAGAAAAGGTTTCTTCTTCTGTCGGTGACTTGAGTGGTACTGGTAAAAGCGCAATACAATCCTTCATAGATGGTTTCGGGTCTTTATCTATACCATTGCCGCACTTAGAAATCGGATGGAATGAACACTCAATTGGTGACTTAAGTTTTTCAACACCTAATTTTAATGTCAATTGGTATGCCAGAGGTGGATTTCCGACAAATGGCGAGATGTTCATGGCTAACGAGGCAGGGCCTGAAATGATTGGTAAAATGGGCAACAGAAATGTTGTTGCCAATAATAAACAGATTACGCAAGGCATTAAGGCTGCCGTGGTTGATGGAATGATGGAAGTGGCTGCTGTCATGGGCGGAAGCTCCAATAAAGGCGGTGAAGCACCAGTAATCGAAATTACTCTTATGACAGACTCAGAGACATTCTATAAATTAGTGCGAAAAGGAAAGCAGAAATATGAGAATCGGTATGAGGTGATTGCCACAATATAGTTTACTTTCCTCTATACGTTTGATATAATTTAAAAAAGCGTATAGAGGGAGAAATTATATGAAAAAAATAATAGTTATAATGTTGATTAGTGTTTTAGGGCTGTCTGGATGTTCTCAAAGCGGGGTACCACAGGAAAAGTATGACCAAGTGGTTTCGGAGCGTGATGACTATAAAGAGAAGTATGAAAAGTTGTTAAATGATACTGCCGAAAAAAATGTTGATAAAATGCTTAATGATATGACTGAATCAGAAGAAACGGAATTAGAAACTTCAGGATTGAAGGGGACAGACGTAATTAATAACGATGCAGACACAGACAAAAATGAGGATGGAATAGTTCTAAAGACAGGAAAATACATTGTTGGTGAAGATGTTGAAGCCGGGAAATATGACGTATTTAGACATAAAGAGAGTGGGGTATTTGACGTAAAAGATAATAAAGAATCTACCTATAGCGGAATATGCCATGAATACGTAGAGAAGGATACAGATGCAGTTTATATTAATTTGATTTTAGAGAACGGAAACGTGATAAGTGTTATAGACGGATTAGAAGTAACGTTAATAAAAAGATAATATAATTTACACCCACTTACACCTGTAGGTGGGTTTCTTATTGCCCAAAATGGAGGTGGTGTTATTGGCAATGTTAGAAATAAATGGGGCAGGTGTAAAAGACCCTACCACATTCACCTGGGGCCTGCAGGACATATCAACATCCGAGGCAGGACGTACAGAGGATACGATCATGCATAAAAACCGGGTAGGGCAGAAGAGGAAGCTTTCTGTAAGCTGGGTAAATCCAACGCCCCAGGAGACAGCAGTTATCTTGCAGGCAGTAAATCCGGAATACATAAATGTTAGGTATCCTGATGCATTGAGCGGTTCAAATGAAACACGCACATTTTATGTGGGGGATAGAACAGCACCTATTAGAGCTTGGACAATTAACTATAAAAGGTACACATCCTTATCCTTTGATTTGATAGAGAGGTGATGTCATGATAAATACAAGTTTAGAATACAAAAAAGCATTGGAAAATGACAAACGGATATTTTTGCCAAAGGTCAGTATTCAACTTTCTGATAATGACAAAACTGTATTGGAAATTGGCGGAGCAAATATCATGCAGGGTGGGCTTAAAATAGATGATGGAACAAGCAACCAGGGAAGTTTTGACATTGGTGCGGCTATTATAAATAAGCTTACTCTAAATATCAATAACATATATGATGATTATAGTCTGTATGATTCTTCTAATGCAGTGGTTACGGTATTTGTGGGACTACAACTCACAAACCGTATAGAATGGCTCAAAAAAGGTGTTTTTAATGCAGATGATCCAAGGTTTAATACTAGCATAATTACCTTAGAATGTTTGGATAATATGAAAAAATTCGATAAACAGTATGATGGCAAGTTAGGGTTTCCGGCTACATTACAAACAATCATAAATTATTGTTGTAGTAAATGCGGGGTTATATTAAACACGAATCAATTTGACAATTATACCTATAAAGTATATGAGTCTCCATTTGGAGCTAACGAACCAGTTACATACCGGGAAATTATATCATATTGTGCTCAGATAGCAGGCTGCTATGCTAGATGTAACACAGATGGATATTTAGAGCTTAAGTGGTATGATACTTCAATTATTTCGAAAATGGGTGGGTTAGATGGTGGGAACTACATTGATAACAGATCAGGAGATTCGGCAGATGGTGGAAATTTTATAGATTATACTTCTGGTAATGCAGTAGATGGAGGTAATTTTTCTGGCCTAACAGAATACAGCCACCTTTATAGCCTGTCTTCTCCACAAATTGCGACAGATGATGTTGTTATAACTGGAATTAGTGTTACTGCATCGGATAAGTTAAGTAGCGAAAATACAGATAAAAACACAGAAGGAGAAACACACTTATCTGGCAGTAGCGGATATGTACTTAAAATACAGAACAATCCATTAATAGAGTATGGCAGGGCAAGTGATGTGGCCAATTACCTTGGTTCTAAGATAAACGGAATGAAATTTCGCCCAATGAGTGTGCTGGCACTTGGGAACCCAGCAATTGAAGCCGGGGACTGTGTTGTTATTACAGATCGAAAAAGCAATTCCTATTACAGCTACATTACGAATTTGAACTATTCATTAGGCGCACAAGAAAGCTTTTCGTGCGATGCAGAAACTCCTGCAAGAAATTCTTCACAACGGTATAGTGAAATGACTAAAGCAGTAGTTGAAGCGCGTAAGAATACACAGAAACAATTATCGCAGTATGATCTTGTAGCTCAGCAGCTGGGAAGCTTAATGGCAAATGCAGTAGGTATGTATGAAACCACTACAGTGGATGAATCGGATGGTTCTGTGATTCGATATATGCACGATAAGCCGAAATTAAAAGACAGCAGAACAATATGGAAACAGACAATTGATGCATTTGCGGTGTCTACAGACGGCGGTGTAACCTGGCCATACGGCCATGATAAAAATGGTAATGTCCTCGCCACTGTGTTGACCGCAATTGGTATTAATGCTGATTGGATAAAAGCAGGTGTAATTACTGGTGTAGAGATTAACAACGGAAATGGCACATTTAAAGTTGATTCTAGCGGGAATACAACTGCAAATAATCTTCGGGCACTTAATGCTCAAATTACAGGTGGTTCGATTTACTTAGAAGGCTCAATGGGAACAGGAGTTTCGTTTAAGATGGAAGGCAGAGATAAAAAAGCACTTATCTATTCAGATGGTATTATTTTTGCTGATAAAGATAATTCAAATACAAGTATAGCACCCAGATATGGCGCAAGTGGATTTTCATTTTATGGAAAAGAATTTGGGGCAGAGTTAACTGAGAATGGCGCTTACGAGGCACCAATAGGTGGGAAAGTATACGGAATCATTATAAGTAAGCCACGAAATGGTGGATATTTAGAAACAGTTCGGATTACACAAAACGGTATTGCAATGAAAGATCTTAGAGACACTTCGGTGAATTCCATATCAATAAACAATGAAGGTAGTGTAACTTGCAATAGTATCGTAGTTCGTAATGGAAAAAAATCAAAATGTGTTGAAACATTAAATTACGGCAACCGTTTGTTGTATTGTTACGAAACACCGTCACCAATATTTGGGGATATTGGACGTGCAGTTCTGGATAATACAGGAACGTGTTACATTTATTTGGATGATGTATTTTCCGAAACTATCGATTTTGATTATGCCTATAATGTCTTTACTCAAAAATATGGTCAAGGCGATTTGTGGGTCTCTGAATTGCAACCACTTTATTTTGTTATAAAAGGAACACCAGGTATGGAGTTTGCCTGGGAAGTAAAGGCGAAGCAGGTAGGTCATGGCATGGATCGATTAGAAACTTACTCGATTCAGCCGGAGACAAAAACATTTGATTATGCAGATGAAGCAGTTAAATATATTAAGGAATATGAAAAGGAGTTGCTAAATTATGAATAAGGTGACGAGTATTACGATATTAGAAACAGCAGAGGGAATTCGCACAAGTATTACATTTTCGAGCATTGATGAGAAGGGGCGCATAATAGAAGAAAACAAAAGGGTTAATCGTATTGTGGTAGATCCGGAAATACAAACCCATATAACATCTTTGAAAGGTTATGCACAGTCTATAGCAGAAGAGGAGTGATCTCATGGCGATACAGCATAGGCGTGGAGAAATAAAGGATTTGCTACGCAACAATCTTTTGCCGGGAGAGTATGCGATATCAACAGATGGTACAATTACAATTTGCTATGGTGGTGGAAAAACAAAAGATCTCGCCTCATTAAAAGACTTGCTTGATTTCACGCAAACAAATGCTGATCAACATGAAGAATTGAAACAACTTATCATAAATGTTGACAGAGATTTAAAGATTTCAAACAGTAATTTAGAAGCAGCAAAAGAGAAGATCGCTGAAAATAGCTTAAATATCAAAACACTGAGCAATAACACTTCTATTCTGGATAATAAACTGAATGACTATAACAAAGAAATTACTTCAGCTAGGGATAATGAAAAAAGTTTGGGGGATCGTTTGAATAAGATAGAAACAGGAGAACGACTCCAAATAGATGTAAATCCTGATATAGCAACAGAAGCAGAAGCAAGAGAGGGAATCAACGACATTAAGGTTATGACACCTTTAAAGGTAGCGCAAGCAATTGAATCACTATCACCAGGAGGTAGCGATGGCGGAGAGACAGGATTACCGAATTTACGTAAGGAAGTTATAGAGGCCAGAAGCGGCGAGGAAAATTTGAAAAATCGTTTAGATAAGATAGTCGATATTATTCCGCCCGGTGTTGAAGGATTAACTAATATAGAAATAGAAAATATATGCAAATAGAAGGAGAAAAGATATGGCATATTTAGACGATAATGGGTTGCTTTATTTATGGAACAAAATAAAAACGTTGTTAGCAAATAAAGTTGACAAAGTATCTGGTAAGCAGTTATCTACAAATGATTACAGCACAGCAGAAAAAAATAAATTATCAGGCATAGCAGAGGGCGCCAATAAAACAATTGTAGATTCTGCTTGGAGCACTACTTCATTAAATCCAGTACAGAACAAATTAATAACTGCCAGGTTAGACAATTTAGATGAAGGCGTACTCGGAATGGTGAATAGTAAAGTAGATAAAGAAGACGGTAAACAATTGTCAACAAATGATTACACCGCAGCGGAAAAGAATAAATTAGCAAGTTTAAATAATTATACGCATCCAACTACAGACGGAAATAAGCATGTGCCGGCAACCGGTACAACGAACAATGGAAAGGCATTAATTGCCGGATCGACAGCAGGAACATTTTCCTGGCAGGCATTAACAAAATCAATGGTAGGCCTGGGAAGTGTCGATAATACCAGTGATTTAAATAAACCAATTTCTACAGCAACACAAAACGCATTAGATGGTAAATTTAAGTTCGGATGGAATAGGATTGAATATGACGATTTAGATACTGTAACGGAATATGGTATATATATAACAAGTTCTGGAGTTCAAAATGGTCCGGTATCAGGGCATCCATTAACCGTATTAGTATGCATTGGCAATTATAAGGCCACGCAGTTATGCATTGATGATAATAAATTTTATATAAGATCTCGTGGGGTGCTTGCAACCGCATGGGATGACTGGAAACCTATTGAACACTTTACAACGGAAGAAAAGACAAAGTTGTCGGGAATTGCTGCAAACGCTAATAACTATGTTCATCCATCTACGCATCCAGCAACCATGATTACGCAGGATACCACACACAGATTCATCACTGATGTGGAAAGAGATATTTGGAACGCAAAAGTTGATAAACAAGCGGGTAAGGGGCTATCCACAAATGATTATACTACTACGGAAAAGAATAAATTAGCCGCATTTGGAGCCGCTAGCACATATGCCCTAAAAGCCGATATTGTAGGAATGTATAAATACAAAGGCTCTTTAGCGGATGCATCGAAACTTCCAACAACCGGGCAAACAACTGGAGATGTTTACAATATTGTAGCCCCGTCCATTTACGGAGCTGCCGGAGCGAATGTTGCCTGGGATGGCAGCAAATGGGATAGCTTGGGAGAAATATTTACTATCACTTCTATTACCAACGCCCAAATTGATACAATTTGTGCTTAAGGAGGGATAGAATGGGATATTTAGATGACGTTGGTTTAAGAAGGTTATGGGATAAGACAAAAGCATATGTGAGTAGTAGTGTGGCGTCCAATGTAAACGGGTGGGCATACTGCGGAACCGGCAGTACAACAGCGGCGAAAACGGTATCAATATCGGGTATAAAAACATTGATTACTGGCACTGTTATAACAATAAGATTCGGGTATGCGATAGACACCGCAAACAGTACATTAAATGTATCATCTACAGGAGCAAAACCCATTTATTATAATAACAAACCTTTGTCTATCGGAGCGATTCATGCGGATGACATAGTGAGTTTTGTATATTATAGTAGCCGCTGGCAGGTAATCGGATCTTTAAATCAAGCGGGGATTGCGACAGATTTTTTTAATTCATTAAATTTTAACGATTATATTGTACCTGGAAAGTATGTAATTCATCGTAGCGGTGAGGCATTTACGAATGGTCCGGGATCACAGTTATCAGGATGGCTTGATGTTATGGAAAATCAAGGCTTAATTACCCAAACAATGACTGATTATACCGGGAGATTGGTAAATATTAGAGGGTGCCATAATAAGTCGTGGAGCCAGTGGGTTGCGTATTCAGGTGCATTTTCACCTTTGGCTGGGGGAGCATTAAATTTTAAATCGGGCACGTCACAGGTTACAAGGAATTTAAGTTATTATAGCATCATCGGAGATAGGGTATTCGTTGATTTTAGCTTTCAATGTTCAGCAACAAATAATACGATGCTCTATTTTACGAATTATCCAACCCCTGTAAGTGATTACGACGGTAGAATTTATGACTTCAACATAGGGGCGGCGATTAAATACAGTTGTTCAACATATACAAATAATTTCTACGTAATGTTTACATCTACTTTTAATAATGGATGGATACGTGGTCAATTCTCATACAGAACTAATGGTGTCATACATGCATAAGGCCGTAAGGTCTTTTTATTTTGCACAAAATCAGGAAAGGCAGGCAGAAAGATGAATGACGAAGAAGTGGCAGTAAAGATAGCCGAATACGGAAAAGAAATCGGATCATTGAAGCACCGGACAACAGATCTGGAAGAACAGCAAAAGAGTATACAGGAACTGGCAATGTCGGTCAAAGAACTGGCATTGAATATGAAAACGATGATGGAAGAACAGAAAAAGCAAGGGGAACGGTTGCACAAACTGGAAAATGAACCGGCAGAACGTTGGAATAGTGCAAAGAAGACGGCGTTTACGACCATAGTTTCTGTTATATCGGGGGCACTCGCAACAGGGTTGATCTTTATGGCAGCCCAATACTTATAGGAAGAGAGGATTTAAAATGGGTAAAATAACAAGGAATTGGTTAAAAGCAGCGGCAGTTAGAGCAATTAAAACAGTAGCGCAGGCAGCGATTGCCAGTATTGGTACAACGGCAGCTATGGGAGATGTTAACTGGGTTATGGTTGGATCTACAGCGGCTTTGGCTGGGGTATTGTCTGTATTAACATCGGTAGCTGGATTACCGGAAATCACAGAGGGCGAGTAAATCGCTCTCTTTTCTTTTTGGGAAAGGATAGGTAAATTTATGCAGATTAATAAGAAAATAACTCCTTACAACCATTACAACGGCAGAAATGGACAGGGGATTCAATACATTGTTATACACTATGTCGGCGCCCTGGGCGGAGCAGAAGCAAACTGCACTTACTATGCCAGCGGAGATGTTGGAGCCAGTGCACATTACTACGTAGGATTCTCAGGTGAAATCTGGCAGAGTGTGGAAGACTGCAACGGAGCATGGAGTGTAGGAGGTGGCAGGCAGGGAAGCGGCGGCGGAGCATTCTACGGCAAGGCAAATAATTACGATACGTTAAACATAGAGATGTGCGTCCGGAAACGGAGTACTGCCACAATGAATGCCAATGACCAGGATTGGTATTACGAAGATGCCACAGTAAAAGCAACCGTAGAGTTAACAAAGATGCTGATGCAGAAATATGGGATTCCAGTTGACCGGATTATCCGCCACTATGATGTAAACGGGAAGCTCTGCCCGAATCCTTATGTATTAAATGAATCTGCTTGGCAGGCATTTAAAAAGAAGCTTTCCGGTAGCGCAGCGACAACCGGCACAAAGATTACTGGCAAAGCTATAGCTACAGCGGAGCAGATGCAGAAATATATCCGATCAAAAAATCCCATCGTGGCACAATCAGTTTTGGATATGGTTCCGCAGTATGTAAGCGAGGGCAAGGCTGAAGACATCCGGGGAGATATAGCATTTGCACAAAGCTGCCTGGAAACCGGAAATTTTACATTTAAGGATAGCGCCGTAACCCTGGATCAGAACAATTTCTGCGGGATGGGGGTTACAGCAAACGGTATGAAGGGCAATTCCTTCCCCAACACAAAGACCGGTATACGGGCACAGGTACAGCACCTTAAAGCATATGCCTGTACAGAGCCTTTAAAGAAAGAATGCGTAGATCCACGATTTCAGTATGTGGAAAGAGGTTGTGCCGAGTTCGTAGAATGGCTGGGTATCCAGGAGAATCCAAAAGGCAAAGGATGGGCTGCCGGCAGTGGATACGGCGGCAAGATTTTAAATATCCTGGAGGCTATAATCGGCACGAAAGAAGAGCAACATAAACCGATACCGGCGCCACAGCCACAACCGGAGCAAACCGGTACATATAAGGTACAGGCTGGCAGTTACAGCAATAAAGCAAATGCAGAAAGTCAGGTAAAAGAGCTTAAAAATAAGGGATACGAAGCCATCATAAAGGAAGAGGCTGGACAGTATAAGGTACAGTGCGGCGCATTTTCTAATAAGAAGAACGCAGACATGTTGGCAAGGCAAATTAAGGGAGCCGGCTTCGATGCTATTGTCAAAGGAACAGAAATTTCTATCTGGGTTGGAAAGTGCACTGGAAACGGCGTAAACGTGCGTAAAGGGCCAGGAACAAACTACGGTAACATTGCCGTGTATCCGCAGCTTAATAAAGGAAATTTGGTGGATGTTATTAACAAGGAATCTGGGTGGTACCAGATCTTAATAGATAAGAAATATTCCGGATTTATTGCAGAGCAGTATATTTCAAGAGTTTAAAATATAAATAATTATTTAAGGCGCGGCATAGAGCTGCGCCTTTTCTGTATTTGATAGAAGAAAATTACGATTTATTCAAAAAAATTGATTAAATGTTGATATGTTTGCAATATTTCGGTATAATGAGAGCACAAAGGTTGGAAAATCTTATATATTAAAGATGACGGAGATATCAGTGTGCAAGTATTACATGTCGATAAAGTGGATAGACGCATCGAAAATGGTTGTACCGAGCCATTTCTTGCAGTTTTAAATACAGGAAGCGATCAGATTCATGCAGTAATTAAAACGAAAAATAATGTTCAAGGAATTCTATCAGTAGTAAATGAATGGATTTCATATAGATTGGCTATTGCTTTAGAAATACTAATGCCTGAAAGTGGAATAGCCCAAATTGATGATAATACAGATACAGGGAACTTTGTAGACAAGTCGAACTTTGGAAATTGTTTTTATTCGAAATATATCCAAAAGGCTAGCATACCAAATGAGAACGTAATGGAATTTGTAGCAAATAAAGATTCTTATGAAAAGATTATATTATTCGATCATCTGGTATATAATACAGACAGAAATAAGGGAAATCTATTGATTTCCACCGGAAAAGGCGATAAATTATTATATGCCATTGATCATACACATGTATTTAAAAATCAGACGATATGGGATCGGCAGTGTCTAATTCAAGGCACCCAAGATAATGACTTTTTAAATCAAGACATTCTTGTAAGTAATGGGTATGTATATTTTTTTAGAAGTAAAAATATTAATTTAGATACACTAAAGTTGCAAGCGAGCATCTTTATGAATATTCTTAAAAAAGAGTTATTGGAAGAGATTGTAAATAGTATTCCGTGCGATTGGAAGATCAATAAAGCAGATCTTGATACATTGGTAAAATATTTGCTATATAGAAGCGAACACTTGAATGAAATATGCGAAATGATTGCACAATATAAGGAATGGAGGTAAAAATTATGTATAAAATACAATTTTCTGTAGTCAGTTATTTTCCATCTGTTATTACTAACGAGAATATAAATGTTGGAATTTTATTTCATAATTTGAATACCGATGAACGTTCATTCCATATTATGAAAAACTGGAATCGTCTCGAAAGCTTTGATGACGAGTTGGATGTTGGATTTATGAAGAAATATTTATTTGGTATGAAAGCAGAAGCTGAAAATAGTTTTTTCAACAACGGACAAGAATTTTCGATGAAAGAGTTCATCAAGTATTATGTAAATGAAATAAAGTTTTGTGATATACGTGAAGTGGATGTAGAAAATGTTGATGAGTTTATTATAAATACAGAAAAAGTTTATATGAGATTAGACTTTGAAAAGAGTGAACGTTTAAGCAAGGATAGGGAGTTAAAATATATAAAGTTGTTGATGAAGTCCAATAAAGTTCAATATTCATTGAAGGCAATTCCAGGATTATTTGATGAAAATGTACATTATGACTATATAGTTGGAAATTATGGCTTTAAAAATTTTATGTTTGAAGATAAAAAAATAAGTAGACAAATTATGAATGCAAAAGCGTGGTCGTATACAGCAAATACACTTAAAGGTAAATACAACACAGTGTTTGTGTATGATGTTGAAAAGGATGAATCTTCGAGTTATCGTATCATTATGAAAATCCTAAAAGAAAATGCATATAAGATAATATCAAATTCTGACGTATTGGATTTTGTGATACAAATACAAAAAGAAGAAGATTTAAAATATCAAAGAGAACTAGAGTTTCGATAAATTAAAAAACATTAGTATATGAACGATGGCAACGCAGACGGATGCTGGATAAAAGACCGTTCCTTTCGAGGAGCGGTTTTTTGCATAAAAAATTAAGTTGGTATGCTTTACAGACTAAAATAGCCCTGCCTCTTTTGAACCATTTTCTTTCTCAGCTCCTCACATTTCCATGTTGCATTTCGTGTTGCATACCCCCGAAAAAATGCAACACGCCCTGTAAATTCCCAACCCTCCAAGTAAAACAAAAACACCGCCAACCCCTCCAACTACAAGGAATCAACGGTATTCTCACATTTTCCATATCCTGCGGATAACAGGACTTGAACCTGCACGGTCTCCCACCAGAACCTAAATCTGGCGCGTCTGCCAATTCCGCCATATCCGCATATCATTAAGAACATATTGATTAAGAATATATTACTTAACAACCTTTGGTATTATAACCTGATCTGACAGGATTCGTCAAGATATTTTTTTATAATATCTGGATAATTTTAAATACTCATTGACACTCCCAAATTCATATGGTATATATACAATAGAACAAACAGATGTCATCCTTCCAAAGGGGCATGATCTGTGAAAGGAATTCATTATGATTATGATAAGTAATAAAATCGTAAAGTTAGTCGAGAAGCTTAACTCTGTACAACTGGAAATGAAAACGGTGAAGCATTGTGCAGAGGTTAATCAGAGGGTTTAAACCCGGATCTTCATCGGTGGATAAAGTTTTGCAAGGCGTAGCTTTTGGCTATGCTTGGTTTGCGTACTTATTTGCCGGCAGAAGAGAGAAATGATAGATTTGGCCAGGGACATTTTGCTTTGTCCCTGGCCTTTTGTTTTGCAGAAAAATAGTTTGTTGACAAAACAGAGGGTCCGTACCTTACAGGTGCAGTCTCTCTGTTTTTTTGTATTTATTAATTAGAAAAGAGCACAAGGGTAAATGGTGGCTTTGGTGCGGGAATCAAGTTTTTTGCATTTATTAATTAGAAAAGAGGAATTGATATGAGTTTATTAGACGTTACAGAATTAACACACAGTTTTGCAGAAAAAGCATTGTACCAGAATGCGGAGTTTCATTTATTTAAAGGGGAACACATTGGAGTTGTGGGACAGAATGGGGCTGGAAAAAGTACCCTGATTCGAATTTTACTGGGGGAGATTGTGCCTGACCAGGGAGAAGTAAAGTGGCAGTCTGGGATTCAGATTGGGCACCTTGACCAGTATGCGGTGATCAGGCAGGATATGACCATAATGGAATATCTGCAGACGGCGTTTGCAGAGCTCTATGCCATGGAAGAAAAAATGGAGAAGCTGTATCAGGAAGGGGCAGAAGAGGAAAAGGAAGAGCTGCTGATCCGGGCAGGAAGGTATCAGGAGCAGCTGGTTACAGCAGAATTTTATGAAATCGGAAGTGAAATTGGCAAAGTGGCTACGGGACTTGGACTGGATGCCATCGGACTGGATCAGCAGTTGGAAAAGCTGAGCGGGGGACAGCGGGCGAAGGTAATTCTTGCAAAATTATTGTTAGCTAAGCCGGAGGTTTTGCTTTTGGATGAGCCGACTAACTTTCTGGATAAAGAGCATGTAGATTGGCTGTCTGAGTATTTGTGCAGTTTTGAAGGGGCATATGTGGTGGTATCTCATGATTTTGAATTTTTGGAGAAAGTCACTACAGGAATTTTGGATATTGAGTTTGGGACGGTGCGTAAATACAATGGAAGCTACCTGAAGTTCCTGGATCAGAAGGTACATCTCAGAGAGGATTATATCCGTCAGTATCATGCACAGCAGCGGAAAATTGAAAAGACGGAAGCGTATATCCGAAAAAATAAAGCCGGAGTAAATGCAAAAATGGCAAGGGGAAGGCAGAAACAACTGGACCGTCTGGAGCGTATTGCACCCCCAAGCTTTACTACCAAGCCTGTGATACAGTTTCAGGAGACGGAAATATCTCCTGGCAAGGCGCTTACGGTTTCCAATCTGGAAATTGGGTATTATTATCCGCTGTTGTCTAAAATCAGTTTTGTTGTAAACGGTGGACAGAAGCTTGTGATCACCGGATTTAACGGAATCGGCAAATCCACGCTGCTAAAGACATTGATTGGAAAAATACCTAAATTAGCAGGCGGTTTCCGGTTTTTAGACCAGGTAAAGATTGGATATTATGAACAGGATCTGCGGTGGGAAGACCCAAACAGAACCCCGCTTCAGATTATTTCGGATTGGTATCCAGCCATGAAAAATAAAGAAGTGCGTAAGGCACTGGCACGGTGTGGAGTAAAAGAAGAACACGTGCTTAGAGGGATAGAATCTTTAAGCGGCGGTGAGCAGTCTAAAGTAAAGCTTTGCAGACTTCTCCTATCACCATGTAATTTCCTGATTATGGATGAACCTACAAACCATCTGGATCAGGATGCCAAAGAAGCGCTGAAAGACGCCCTGATGAAATTTGAAGGAAGTGTCATCCTGGTATCCCATGAGGAAAAATTTTACAGGGGCTGGACCGATAAAATACTGGATATTGAAAAAGAGATTTTGTGAAAAAGGATGTCCCAATTACAGGTAAGTATGTTATAATTAGTAGGCATATGGCAGATAAAAATCGGATATTTTAAGGAGAAGCATATATGGTGAAGTGGGATTCTGAACGTATTATAGATAATATGGATGCATTTGTCTATGCGGTACGTTGTGATACACATCAGTTTTTATATACGAATAGAGTGTTGAGGGAGAAATTTCCGGATTTAGAAAAGGACATTACCTGCCATAAACTGTTTTTTGGAAGTGAAGAGGTCTGTATTGATTGTCCTGTGAGGGAAAATGGACATGGAAAAAAGAATCTGAGATCTGTTATGTGGATGGACAGCCTGGATCAATGGCTGCAGTTGGATTACATGGAATATGAAGATGAGGAACTGGGGAGGTGTATTGTCTGCACCGGCGTTGACATTACCAGTGTAAAAGAATCTATCCGCATGACAAGGACTGTTTTGGATGGGATTCATGCAGCTGCTTATGCGGTAGGAATGGAAGATTTCAGGATCAGCTTTATTAATCAGGAGCTGCGCAACATGCTGCCGGATATTCAGGAAAACGATCTTTGTTACCAGGCACTTTGGAATAATCAGAAACCCTGCAGCCATTGCCCCATACCGCATTTGAATGAGAAACATCCCAGCCGTAATATCGAGATCTATAATGAAAAACTGAATAAATATCTGAGCATTGACAGTGTCCGGGTTATCGGATCGGATGCAAAGCCGGTGGCTGTGTTTACGGGATATGATATTTCCAAACGTATTGTGTATGAAAATCAGCTGAAAGATACCGTGTTTAAGGATATGCAGCTTGGGATTAAAAACAGGGCAGCTTTTATGGAAGATTTGTCTGTCCTGTTTCAAAATGGAAAGAACGGCTGTGTATGTATTTTGAATATGAAGAATTTTAATAATTATAACCTTGTTTTTGGAAGGCAGCAGGGCGACGAACTGCTGAAAATGCTTGTGAAGAGATGCACAGAGATCTTTCCGGAGGATCGTGTATACCGTGTAGGGGGTGCTAAATTTGCATTTCTGGCATCCTGTGAGGAACAGTGCGGCCTGATCCGGGATAAAATTGTCGGGGAAGTTCATAATGAAGCACATAAAACAGGGGAGAATTTTCGACTGTTCATAGATTTGGTTTTAATTGATTTTCCACAATATGCCCTGAATCCTGAAATGGTGATACACAATGCGGAATACATGCTGTCAAAAGCAAAGAAAACCGAGTCCAGTGAAGTGCTGTATTTCAGGAAATCGGAACAAATACAGATGGAGAGAAAAAATCAGATAGCAGGTATTATACGTGAAAAGGCAGCAGAACAATCTTTTGAAGTTTATTACCAGCCTGTCTATGAAATAGAATCCGGAAGATTTAACAAATGTGAAGCGCTGCTGCGGGTAAAGGATGAAAAATTAGGATGGATATCACCCACAGAATTTATCCCCATTGCAGAACAGAGTGGATTGATTAACCAGCTGGGGGTTCTGGTATTGGAAAAAGCCTGCAGGATGATTGCAAAAAGGGCGAAAGCAGGACTGCCGCCCATCCAGATCAACGTGAATGTGTCTACGGTACAATTTTCTAAAAGCACGTTTTATGAAGACGTGACACATGTAATTCAAAAGTATGATATAGATTCGGCACTGATCCAGCTGGAAGTTACCGAGAGCATTATTATTCATTCTTTTGAGTATATCATAAATATTATGAGGAGATTAATCGAGTTTGGAGTATCGTTTGCCATTGATGATTTTGGAACGGGGTATTCCAGCCTGAGCTATATCGGAACCCTTCCCGTAGAAAGTATTAAATTAGACAAAAGTTTTGTGGATAAGATTGCAGAATCAGAAGTTTACCTTCTGATTGTGAAAAATGTAATTGAGATAGCAAAGGGACTGCAGTTTCAAATTGTGGCTGAAGGAGTGGAAAGCAGGAATCAATATGAAATATTGAAGCGCCTGGACTGTGATTATATTCAGGGCTATTATTTTTCCACTCCTCTGCCGCCTGAAGAATTTGAACAGTTTCTAGAGAGCGAAACGGTTCTTGTGTAAATTCGTGAAAATCACGTAAAAAGATCTTTTTAATAGAAAGTCATTTTTATTTTAGAAGATCCTTATATTCCGGATGTTTGGAAAACCAGTGCTGGGCATAGGAGCAGGTGAGCACCGCTTTTTTCTTCTCACAGCGGAGATGTTCTGCAAGAGCCAGCATAAGCTGGCCGGCAATGCCCTGTCCCTGAAGGGATTCATCCACGAAGGTATGGTTTACTTCAACGGTATTATCGTCTATATCAGGAAAAGTAACTTCAGCCAGCATCTTCTGACTGGTGGCATTGTGTAAGGAAATTTGATTTTTCTGAAACGTAAAGTTCATGATAATTACACTCCTTTCCAGATCATGCTGTATCATCTGTCCTGCAACTTTGGTACGGTATTGTATATAACTATGACACAGAAATCAGGCACTTTATTCAAAGTCATTATGCAACATTATGCAATATAGTACTTGCAGAAAGTATGATAAAACACGCTCTTGAGATCAATGTTTGTAAATCAAAGGTATCAATATTATGTACAGAAGTTTAGCATAGAATACATGGAAAAGCAACAAGGTGGAGATAGATATGTTAAAAAAGAAAGCGATTATTTTTTGGGGAATAATGATTTTGTTATTTCAGTTCCCGGTTACGGTTTATGCCTCCCAGAATGTGGACAGGGGAGTGGATTATATCAAAGGACGTCCACTCACAGAAGACGAAATTCAGGCTCAAAGGGAGATGGAGCCTGAATTAAAGGAACTGACACCCTACAATATACCGGAAAGCGAGAGTGGCGGGGCGCCCAGAGCAAGGATGGCGCTTCCGGCAGCTTACGATTCCAGAAATAGCGGATATATCACTTCGGTAAAGGATCAGAATCCCTGGGGAGCCTGCTGGGCGTTTGCGTTCCAGGGAACGCTGGAAGCTTCCTTAATAAAAGATGGATGGAGTGCCGGTCTGGATTTGTCTGAACAGCACCTGGGTTACTTTACATATTATCGGACAGCTGATTCCTTTGGGAATACGGCAGGCGATCAGGTACAGATTTACCTCAGACAGAATGTGGACAAGGGATATCTGGATTTTGGCGGGAATGCCCAGTGGGCTGTGATGGCTATGAGCAGCTGGACAGGAGCGGCAGATGAATCGGTATCGGCTTATCCAAGAAATACGGCATCCATCCGTCCCTTAAATAGTGCCATCGCCTATCAGGATAAAGTACATCTGCAAAATGCCAGATGGGTTGGGACGAGGGATCGCACAACCCTGAAGCAATGGATTTTAAATTATGGTGCGTCTTATATTTCGCTGGTATACGAGTCACCATATTTTAACCGCAATACTGCTGCCTATAACTATCAGGGATACGGGAATATGAATCATGCCGTTACTCTGGTAGGCTGGAATGATACCTACAGCAAGGATAATTTTCCAGATGGATGTAAGCCAAACAATAACGGAGCCTGGCTGGCGAAAAACAGTTACGGCAGTGCCTGGGGCGATCAGGGATACTTCTGGATCTCATATGAAGACAATTATTTGAATCGAAGCGACTCATATGCATTTGTAATGGAAGGGGAAGCGGCGGATAATTACGATCATATCTACCAGTATGACGGTACCATTTACGATGGCTATGTAAGGATACAGAATGGATACAGCGCCGGAAACATCTATCAGACGGCTTCTGCAAATGGGAACGGAGAGATTCTGGAAGCAGTTTCTTTTATGAGTGAGACACCGAACCTCTCTTATAAGATACAGATCTATCGAAACGTCAGAGATAAAACAAATCCTGCAAGCGGCGTGCCGGTTTTTGCCAGCGAGCAAACGGGAAATGTATCTTATTCGGGTTATTATACCATTCCGCTGAAAGAAAAAGTACATTTGGATAAAGGGGAAAAATTCTCTGTGGTCATGACATTTACCAATCGAAGCGGGACGAATGTACTGCTGAATATTGATAAGTCAGATACAAGATACAGTGATATGCACATCACAAACCATACGGAAGCAGGGCAGAGCTTCGTGGGCAATAAGAACGGGAATACATGGTACGATGGGGACCAGCAAGGCTATAGCGTTCGAATTAAAGCATTTACATCCAATGCATCTGTACCGAATCCCCAGCCCAGAGTCACATTGCTGGAGGGAATCAACTTAAATAAAACAAAGCTGACCTTAAATAAAAATGGAACATCCAGGCTGCTGGTTTCATATTATCCGGAGGACACAACGGTTGATAAAAAAGTAATCTGGAGCTCAAAAGACAGTAAAATAGCATCTGTGGACAAAAATGGAAAAGTTTTGGGGCTGCGCGCGGGAAGCACGGTAATCACTGCCAGGGCAGGGAATTTAACCGCTATATGCAAGGTTACTGTTAAATCCCCTCTGAACCGCATTGCTCTGACAAAGCAAAAACTTACGCTTACACCGAAGATGACCAGCAAGATTAAAGTAATCTTTTATCCATCGGATACAACAGATTCCAGGAAAATTACCTGGAGCAGCAGTAATAAAAAAATAGCAACTGTAAAAAATGGTGTGATTACTGCCGTAGGTGTTGGGGAAGCAGATATCAAGGCGAAAGCAGGAAAAAGAAGTGCTGTTTGCAAGGTAACGGTAAAGAAACCAAAAGTCAGTCTGAATAAAACCTCCACGGTACTTTATACCGCCGGAAAAACGTCGGTTACTTTAAAGGCTGATATCCGGGGCGCCAGCAATAAAATCAGCTGGAACAGCAGCAATAGCCGGATCGCAAAAGTGGATAAAAAGGGGAAGGTTACCGCCATCCGAAAAGGTACCGCATATATTACGGCGACAGCAAACAAAGTAAAGAAAACCTGTAAAATAATCGTAAAAGAACCATCCCTAAAGTTGCGGCACACTTCTGTTCAATTAAAGAAGAATAAAACGTTTGCGATAAAAGCAACTGCCGTACCAAAAGGAAAAATCACTTATAAATCCTCAAGTCCCAAAGTGGCGTCCGTAAACAGGAAGGGTATCGTAACCGGACTTCGACGGGGGGGAGCAAATATTACGGTAAAATGCAACGGCGTTAAAAGACTTATAAAAATCACTGTAAAATAAACCGGCAGCAGCTGATCATAATTTACAGAGAAAGTAGATGTGGCAAAATGATGAATGAGACAGTTGATTATGCGCAATATGACATACTTCCTGCAGGAGTCTGTGAGTTTCTGGGAGACGAGGCGCTGTCTTTGACCTATGTGAATACCTCTTTTCTTACAATGATGGGTTATGTGGAGCGGCAGGATCTGCCGTCTGCAATGAAGGAACTGGTCTTAGAGGAAGACTGGGAAGAAATGTGCAATATGGCTGGTTTCTGTCCCGGCAATCCGGCTGCAACTTTGGAGCTGGAGGTCCGTATGAAGAAAAAAAATGGAGATACGGGCTGGTTTATGCTCCGGTGTAAAGGAGACAGCGAACGCTCCAGTGCAATCCTGTGTATCTGCCTGGATTTTACCCTTCGCAAAGATGCTGCCCAGGGACTGTACTGGCAGGAAGAGACCTATCGTCTGATCGTATGGGAACACACAAACAAAATGGCGGCACGGTATGAACTGGATGAGGAAATATTATATTTGTATGAAAAATCCGCTGCGTTTTTTGACCGCCAGGTTGTAGAAAAGATGCCGGAGACATTCATAACAGAAGGAATCGTGGATGAGGAAAGCCAGGAAGAATACCGGGCGTTTTTCAAAAAAATGAAAGAGGGAATCCCGTCTTCGGAGACCATTGTAAAAATGAATCCGGATCAGGAACGGCAGGTCTGGCTCCGCCATGACTATACCCTCTCAGAGGATGGGCGCTATGCGGTCATATCTATGGAAGACATGACCAAAGCCCATGAAAAAGAGATCGAACATGAACGGTGGAAGCGCTCTTATGAGAGCCAGCTTACAGGAAATGTGATGAATTACCGCTATAATATTACCAGAGATACCGTGGAGTATATTAAGGGTATTATGGGAGGGGAGATCCCCAAAAGTGCCCGGACTTCTTTTACGGCAGCTGCCGCATATGTATGGGAACACTTCATATATAAAGAAGATCAGGACATTTACAAGGAAATGTTCTCTTATGCCTACTTAATGAAACGCTATTGCGAAGGAATGAAGACTCTGCATTGTGAATTCAGGCGCCTGAACCCGGAAGGAAATTACTTCTGGGTGGGAGGAGAAATACAGCTGATCCAGGACCCTTATTCCAAGGATATAATTGCATTTGTGGCGCTTAACGACATTGATGAGAAAAAGAAAGAGGAATTCCAGCTGCAGTACCGGCTGGAAAATGACGATCTGACCGGTGTTCTGAACCGGGCGGAGGCTGTGAAAAAAGTGACCAAGATGTTAGTGAAAAGTGAAAAACGCCATAACCATGGATTTGTAATGGTGGACATTGACAACTTTAAGATGCTCAATGATTCTTACGGGCATATTATTGGCGACCAGGTATTAAAAGAAATTGCCTATACTTTAAAAAGTGCAGGTAAGACGGATGATGTGATAGCAAGGCTTGGCGGGGATGAATTTGTGATCTGCATGAAAAATGTGGGAAGCAGCCATGCCCTTGCAAAACGCCTGGAAACTCTGCGCAAAAGGGTTGCACGCTGGGTCAATGGAGATATTGAAATATCAGCCAGTATCGGGGCATCTATGTACCCCAAAGACGGCACGACCTTTACAACGCTGTATCAGAAAGCGGACATTGCACTTTATCGTGCAAAGGCAGAAGGCCGCAACCGCGTAGTTCTATTTGAGCCTGAAATGGAATATAACAATAAAGGAGATCAATTGTAACATTTTTATGTGAAATATCCACAAAATTCTTGACAAATTTTTAACTTTGTTTTATAGTATATATATCGTAACAAAGGTTTTGATTACTGACGGATAGTTGTGGAGTACCACAGGGAAATCAAAATTATATGATAAGGTCGACCGTCTGGGCAGCATTTGTTATCTATGATGTTGCCCTTTTTTAATACACTTCTGGTGTAAAAATTCTATCCGGATCCGAAAGAAATCTGCATGACTTATTTCTTTCTATATTAACAATTGAA
>ENA-OQNO01000794-OQNO01000794.1-human-gut-metagenome-genome-assembly--contig:-NODE-794-length-25216-cov-4.095500_pt1 | contig 25216 bp, 17 predicted proteins | sample MGYA00242629_ERZ504880 | MGnify/ENA primary metagenome ERZ504880 (study PRJEB26092, sample SAMD00036377) | human gut metagenome | host: Homo sapiens | study: EMG produced TPA metagenomics assembly of... | reverse complement strand
GCCGTGTGGTTTACCATCTTGTGTCTGTGGGACGCGCCAGGCATGTAAATGGACATCAAGGGCAAGAAGGAGCGCAACTAGCCTTATTTGCAGAGCACGTGCGACAAGGTGGTCGTAGGCGTTATCTTGCTGGCCGCGGTTGCTTCCATCGTCTTGATCGCAACCGGTCAGGTTGTTATCTAATTTCTCACGTTCGATCGCGCGCGTTCCTTTACACTGTTCGGCGGAGCTTTTGCAGCCTGCGGCTGCGTTGTGAAGGAGCGCGCGGCTTCGTGTTGCGCGGCAGACGAATCATGCAAGTACGGAGGAGAACGTGGAACTGCTGGAGGAACGCATCAGGCGTGATGGGGTGGTGAAGTCGGAGGGCGTCCTGAAGGTGGACAGCTTCCTCAACCATCAACTGGATATAGATCTCTTCGATGAGATGGGCGCCGAGTTCAAGCGCCTGTTCGCCGATGCTCCCGTAACGAAGATTCTTACGATCGAGGCTTCCGGCATCGGCATCGCCTGCGTGGTTGCCCGGCATTTCGGCGTGCCCGTGGTGTTCGCGAAGAAAGCCCAGTCGATCAACCTGGACGGCGAGATGTACACCACGCGCATCCAGTCGTTCACGCATAGCCGCGTGTACGACGTCATCGTGTCCAAGAAGTTCCTGGGCTCCGATGACCATGTGCTCATCATCGACGACTTTCTTGCAAACGGGTGCGCTTTGAACGGGCTGATCGAGCTGGTGGACGAAGCGGGCGCTACCGTAGAGGGCATTGGCATTGCAGTTGAGAAGGGCTTCCAGCCCGGCGGTTCCGACCTGCGCGAACGCGGGTACCGTTTGGAGTCGCTCGCTATTGTGGAGAGCATGGACCCGAACACGGGAGAAATCGAGTTCCGCCGATGAAAGCATTCGCAACCGAGAACCTCGCCAAGCTTGACGGCGATATCCCCTTGATGCGCGCCGTTCCGTTCGGCGTCCAGCATATCCTGGCTATGTTCGTGGCCAACCTTGCTCCCATCGTCATCGTGGCGAGCGCCGCCGGCCTGAGCGACGGGCAGACGGGAACGCTTATTCAAAGCGCGATGCTCATTGCCGGCATCGGCACGCTTATCCAGCTGTTTCCGCTGTGGCGCGTGGGATCCGGCTTGCCCATCGTCATGGGAATCAGCTTCACGTTCGTAACGGTGCTGTGCGGCATCGTGGCAACGTACGGTTACAACGTGGCAATCGGCGCCATTATCGTCGGCGGCATCATCGAGGGCGTGCTGGGCCTGTTCGCCCGCTATTGGCGGCGCATCATATCCCCCATCGTGGCGGCTGTGGTTGTCACGTCCATCGGCTTTTCGCTTTTGGGAGTGGGAGCCGCGTCGTTCGGAGGCGGCAATGGGGCTCCTGATTTCGGATCGCCCCAGAACCTGTTCTTGGGCTCCGTCTCGCTTGTCTCGTGTTTGATTTTCCAAGTTTTGGCCAAGGGCAAAACCAAGCAGTTGTCGGTTTTGTTCGGTCTGATCATCGGCTACGCGGTCGCCTTGGTTTTGGGCGCCGTGGACTTCAGCGGCTTCGAGGGGTTGGGCTTGTTCGCCTTCCCGCAGTTCATGCCGTTTGCCCCCGAGTTCAACCTGGGCGCAATCGTTTCGGTCACGCTGATCTTTTTGGTGTCGGCCACCGAGACCATCGGCGACACGTCGGCGCTTACCATGGTCGGTCTGAACCGCGAGGTCAAGGAAAAGGAACTTTCCGGCTCCATTGCCTGCGACGGCTTCGTCAGCTCTCTGTCCGCTTGCTTCGGCTGCTTGCCCATCACGTCGTTCTCGCAGAACGTGGGCTTGGTTGCCATGACGAAGGTGGTGAACCGCAAGGCCATCGCCACGGGCGCGGCCATCATGATCCTTGCCGCGTTCCTGCCCGTGATCAGCGCGGTGTTCTCGTCGTTGCCCGAGGCGGTTTTGGGCGGTTGCACCATCATGATGTTCGGCAACATCATCGTCAGCGGTTTCCAGATGATCGCGCGTGCCGGCTTCACCCAGCGCAATATCCTGATCGCTGCCCTTTCGTTGGCGGTGGGCATTGGGTTTACCCAGGTAGGCGACTTGTTCGCCGTGTTCCCCGAGTTGATTCAAAGCGTGTTCGCGCAGAATTGCGTGGCCATGGTTTTCTTGGTTGCCGTAGTGGCGAACCTGGTGCTGCCCAAAAACATCAAAGTGGAGGGAGACCCGGGGGCGGCTGATTCTATCCAGGGCGACTCGCCTGTTGAGGGTGCCGCTGGGGAGGGCGTTGCTTCAGCCGGGATGCCCTCGCAGTCTGTTGACGCGGGGGATTTAGCGCGCGCCTAACATACGACGAAGCGAAGCGAGCGCCATCGGATTCTGCACGGTCCGATGGCGCTCGTGCGTGATGGGGGCGCGGCGTCGGGGCCGTGTGGCTAGTGCGGTGGGGGTTGTCGGCGTCGTTGCAGGTACATTGTCGCCCGAAACGTACGGTTTTCGCTGCGAAACCGTACGTTTCGGGCGACAATGCGTTCGTCTCCGTGCGCTTGGGCCCGCGATCTGCACGCGGGGCGGGGCCGTGACCCGCGCTCGGGCTCGGACCCGCAACCCGCCCGCACCGTTGCGACCCCTGGTTTCCCTTTGGTAACACTTCTGTATAAAGCGTAGTTTTTCACTCAGGCTCTCCTTCGAACTGGTACAAATAGTAGGGACAGCAAAAGCGCTGCTTGGCAGGTGGCCTAGGAAACCGCCTTCAGCAGACATTGACAACCGAACCTAAGGAGACCAGCTTTAATGCCTGTTGCGTTAAGCCTTTTTCTTGTCCTGTTCTTTCTCATCATGAATGCGTTTTTCGTCGCCGCCGAGTTTTCGCTCGTTCGCGTGCGCAAATCCCAGGTTGAGATCCTCGTCGAAGAGGGTCGCGCCGGCGCCAAGTACACCAAATTGGTCGCCGACAATGTCAACGCGTACCTTTCTGCCTGTCAGCTGGGCATCACCCTTGCCTCGCTCGCGCTGGGCTGGCTGGGCGAACCCGCCGTTTCCGCGCTCATTTCTCCGCTGCTTTCGGCGTTCGGTCTACCCGAGGCTGCCATTCACGCTATCGCTATCGCAGTTGGCTTCATCATTATCACGGCGCTGCACATTGTGGTGGGCGAACTTATTCCGAAGTCGCTTGCCATTTTCTCAACTGAAAAGTACTCCCTGCTCACGGCTACGCCGCTTGTGTGGTTCTACCGTCTGACCTATCCGGTCATGTGGCTGTTCAACACCATTACGAACGGCGTCATGAAGATGCTCGGCCACGATGCGGCCAGCGAGCACGAGGTGTACACCGACGAAGAAATCAAGCTGTTGATCGACGAGAGCACCGAAAGCGGCCTGATCGATCCCGAGCAGAACGCCTACGTGGACAATATTTTCGACCTGGGCGACAAGGACGCCGAGGCTATTATGACTCCGCGCACCGACCTCATCTGCATTGACCTGGAGGATTCTCTTGAGGAGAACATGCAGCTGGTGCAGCGCTACAAGTACACGCGTTACCCGGCATGCCGCGGGACGAAGGACCGCATCGTGGGCTTCGTGCATGTGAAAGACCTGTACACGCTGTCCGAGCATGCAACGGTGGACGATCTGCGCATTCGAACGATTCAGGCTGTCCCCGAGGGTGTGCCCATCGCCAAGCTGCTGCAGACGCTGCAGGAAAAGCGCACCAAGATCGCGGTGGTCATCGACGAACACGGCGGTACTGCCGGCATCGTTACCATGAGCGACATCATGGAGCAGATCGTGGGGCGCATCGACGATGAATACCAGCACGGCGGCGCTGACGAAGTGGTGAACATGGAAGACGGCAGTTATCTGGTAGACGGTTCGCTGCCCATCGATGAAGTGGGCGACCTGATCGGTTTCAAGCCTGTTGAGTCGGAGGAGTGCGAAACGGCGGGTGGCCTGCTGCTCACGCTGTTCGACCGCATCCCCGACGAAGGCGATTCGGTGTCGGTTGAAGGCGGCGGCAAGAAAGCGTCGTTCACCGTTGTGGACATGGACCGCCACCGCATTGACAAGATTCGCCTTGTGCTGGAAGACCTGCCGGAGGGCGAAGACGAATAACGCGCATCGAAAAAGAGGGCTCGCAATTCCGCGGGCCCTCTTTTTCGATCGGCGGTACGCCCGGCATGGGCGCGGTTTCTCGGTTACTCCACCTTCACGCCGACGAATCGCTCGGCGTTGTGCCATAGCATGTTCTCCAGCTCGTCTTCGCTGAAGCCTGCGGTAACGAACTGGTCGTATTCGGCGGCAGGATCCCACATGGGGAAGTCCGACCCGAACATGATGCGGTCGGTGCCCCACATGCGCGCCAACTCTACGGTACGGCGCTGCCCCAGGAAGAACTGCGAGCTGGACGCGTCTACGAACAAATTCTCGTTGTGCAGGATGTCGTAGCCTACGTCGTAGCGCGACCAGCAGCCGAAATGCGCGGCATCCACCACCAGGTCGGGGAACGTCTTCAGAATGTTTACCAGGCGTCGAGGGTGCGAGTAGTCGTACCGGTAATCGCCGGTATGCAGCACGATGGGCATGCGGCCTTCTATGATTTCGTAGACGTTCATAAGGCGCGGATCGTCCATATTCACATGCTGCGTGTCGGGGTGCAGCTTCATGCCGTGCAGACCTAGGCCGATGGCCCGCTCGATTTCCTTTTCGGGGTCCGGGTAATCCTGGTGCATGGTCATGAAGCCAATGAACTCAGGATGCAGTCGGCATTGCTCGGCGATGAAATTGTTGATGGTTTCCACGCTGCCCGGAGTGGTGGCCACCGAATGCACGATGAAGTGCGTGATGGGGGCATGCTCCTTCGAGGTCAGCAGGTGCTCTACCGTGCCTTTGCCGTACATGTCGATGACGTAGAAGTCCCCGATGGCGTCGACTGCTCGCGAGGCGATTTTGTCCGGGTAGATGTGGGCGTGGGCGTCGATGACGGCCATGGGCTCGTGCTCCTTTGCAATGTGCGGTTTGTGCGGTGCGACATTGGGCAGCGTATGCGATGCGTCGCTGTCCAAGAGCCGTGCAACTTTCGATTGTAGAACATCGCGGTTTCGGGCGCATTAGGCAGAAGGGTATTTCTGGGTGTCACTTTGCATTGGTCACGAGGAAAAAGGGCCGAAAGACTAGCACTCGAAGCAAAAGAGTGCTAACTTTTTCGACAGTGACTTTAACAAGCTCCCGCACGCCTGAAACGGCGATGTCGAACCGCCTGAGGGCGCGGGACGCCTATCGTGCGCGCGGTGATGGCGAAGCGCCGCACACCGATGAGAAGGGAACCGAACCATGTCCAAAGACATTGCTTTCGACAACGAGACCCGTGCGAAAATGGCCGCTGGCGTGAACAAGCTGGCTGATGCCGTAAGGGTGACGATCGGCCCCAAGGGCCGCTACGTTGCCATGCAGAAGGAGCACGAGAAGCCGAACGTCTCCAACGATGGCGCAACCGTGGCGGCCAACGTCGACCTTGAGGATCCCATCGAGAACATGGGCATGAAGATCGTTCGCGAGGCTGCCATTGCGGCGAACAACGATGCGGGTGACGGCACCACCACGGCGACCATCCTGTCCGACGCCATCGTGAGCGAGGGCGTGCGCTGCGTCATTTCCGGTTCCGACCCGCTGGCGCTGCGCCGCGGCATCCAGCGTGCTGCCGATGTGGTGGCGGAAGCGGTGCTCAAAGATGCCGTGGAGGTCTCCACGCGTGAGCAGATCGCCGAGATTGCGACGGTTTCTGCAGGCGATCGCGAAATCGGCGAGAAGATCGCCGAGGCAATGGACGCTATTGGCCAAGACGGCATCATTTCGGTGGAGAAGTCCCAGAACTTCGGCATCGAGGTGAAGATCCTCAAGGGCATGATGTTCGACAACGGCTTCATTTCTCCGTACATGGCCGACGACCCGGGCCGTTTGGAAGGAGAGCTTAAAGAGCCTTACATTTTCCTGACCGACCAGCGCTTGGGCGACAATTTCGCTGACATCGTGCCCGTGCTGGAGGAGGTCATGCAGTCCGGCCATCCGCTGCTCATCGCCGCCGAGGACGTGCGCGGGGAGGCGTTGAACGCTCTGCTCATGAACCGCCGTCGCGGTACGTTGGTGAGCGTTGCGGTGAAGGCGCCTGCGTTGGGCGATCGTCGCAAGGCGGAGCTTGAGGACTTGGCTATCCTCACGGGCGGCGAGGTCATTACTCCCGATCGCGGCCTGTCTCTCTCCGATGCGCGCAAGAGCATGCTCGGTCGTGCTGCAAGCGTTCAGATCACCAAGGATCGCACGACCGTTCTGGGCGGTAAGGGCAAGCCAGAAGATGTCGAACAGCGTTGCGCGCAGCTGCGCGCCGAGATCGAGCGCACGCAGGTTGATTACGACCGCGACGTGCTGCGCGAGCGCCTGGCGAAGCTGTCCAGCGGCATTGCGGTGATGGAAGTGGGCGCGGCGACCGAGTCCGAGATGAACGAGATCCGCAGCCGCATCCAGGATGCTTTGCTGGCCACCCGTTCTGCTGCCGAGCAGGGCCTGGTGGCTGGTGGCGGCGTAGCATTGCTGCAGGCCGCCGCTGCGTTGGATGACCTGAAATGCGATAATGCCGAAGAGCAGCTGGGCGTGGACATCCTGCGCAAGGCGCTTGAGGAGCCGGTGCGAGCCCTGGCCGAGAACGCGGGCTATCGTGGCGACGTTGCTGTTGAGACGGTCAAGGAGCTGCCGCAGGGTCATGGCTTGGATTGCATGACCGGCGAATACGGCGACATGATTTCTCGTGGCATCGCCGATCCTGCTAAGGTGACGTGCACTGCGCTGCAGGCTGCTGCTTCCGTTGCGTCCCTGATTCTGATCACGAACGCTTCCGTGAGCGACATGGTTCCCGAAGAGGACTAATGTTCGAGTTTCCGTTCCTCGCACTTTGATACCGGCCCGCGCATGAGCGCGGGCCGGCGTTTTTTTGCGGGACGGTCCTGTGCGATAAAGGCGGGACTCATGCTGAGGGTGCTTTGCTGCCTTCGGGCGCCGGAGCATTCAATGCGGTGTCCTTTCGCGATTGGCCATGGCGCTTGGCTCCGGCTTGCGAAAGGCGATCATGGTATACTTCCTCGCATGGGGAGAATTTTAGACAGATTCACGGGGAATATCTCCCCGATCGCTCTTTTAGTGTCGTCGTTTTTTTGGTCGTGGCTCGATATCGTCACGTTTAGCCCCGCGTTTTTCTTGACGGCGGGCAAGCCCGTTGATGTCGTGCCGTTCGCGGCTGCTTTCGCTGCGAGCACGTTTTTACTTGCAGCTTTTGTTGCGAACTCCAAACTCCGAGAGCTCATGCTTGGCGCACGTTCCTTTGTCTTCTGCTCGCTTCTTTTCGGCAGTTTGGGCTCTTTGCTTGTTTGGATCGGCCTCCATGTTGCTCCTGTGCTGGTTATTGTCGGAGGGGTTTTGACCGGCTTGTATTTAAGCGTGGGGGTTGTGGTTTGCGGAGGCCTTGCCACGTGCCAAGGCACGACCAACGCTTTTATTCACCTTGCGGCGGCGTTGCCTTTGAATATCGTTGCGATCGTCTTGATGGTTCTTTTGCGCCCTGGTGCCTCGATAGGCTTCGCGGTTCTTCTTCCGCTCCTTTCGGCTCTTTGCTACGTTGTGTACCTGGCGCATGGGAAAAACCGTGAGACGATCAACTCCATCGCGATCACCCATGAAGAACGCTCCGATGCTAGGTTTCCCGGCGGAAGGGTATTGGGCTGCGATCCGTACTTTCTTCTGATGGTGCTCTCGATCTGCGTTGCGTTTGGATTCGTCAACTATCAGACCATGTTCCTGGGATCGATGCGAGGGGCTTCTTTCAATTACTCCGAAGTGATCGTGCGTGCGCTGACGAGCTTGGCTATTCTGGTGGGCTACCTGCGTTATTCGTGGCGGCCGTACTCGATTTTACGGCTTGCGTTGATCCTTATGTCGGTCGGGCTCATTGCGAGCGGGATCGTACTGGTTTTGGGGCTTTCGGGGTCCGCTTTGTTCAACGCCCTGACCCTTACGGGGTATGCGTGTTTCGATCTTCTCATCTGGGCCATCATTATCATGGTGAGCTATCGGTCCGGATCGTCTCTTTTGGGAATCATCTGCGTAGTTCATACGGTCGATCAATTCGGCATTCTTGCGGGGACGTTGCTTGGGGTTCTGGCTTGCGGGGAAGGGGCGTCTATCGTCTCCTATGTTGCGTTGGGAAGCGTCCTGCTTTTTGTCACGCTGGGCTTCTCCAGCGGGAAGAACATCGTCAGGGACAATTTGAGCGCATGCGAAATAGAATTCGATAAAGTCGGAGAGCCTGCTGGAGCGGAAAACGCCGGCTTGGCGGCATCTTGCGGATATCAAGATCGGGTCGCCAGCGTTGCGGAAGAGTTTTTCCTCACTTCTCGCGAGACGGACGTGTTGTCGCTTTTGGTTTCCGGGCGAAACGGTCCTTACATTGCCGAGCATCTGCACGTGTCTGAGAACACGGTCAAGAGCCATATCCGACATATGTACACCAAGATGGACGTTCATAATCGCCAGGAGCTTCTCGACGTGATTTTTCCTCCGAGCGCCTGATCGGCCTCCGTGCTTGCCCTCATCACAAACGGGTGATTCCGAAAAAACGCCCAATGCAGATGAAGAGAATTTCCTTCTTACCCTGTTCAATGCAGAAGAGCCGCTCGTCCTCATGACGGACGTATAGGGAGGCGGCGAATTACAGGAGGAAGGGAAGAACATGAAAGAAAAGGCAAGGATAGGTTTTTCAAGGCAGGCGGCATTGCTGCTGGTCGCGGTTGTTTCAGCGGTGTTGATGTTGGGCGGGTTGACGGCATGCGCTTCCGGCGGGTCGAAAACTCCGGCTGCCGATGAGGCCACGATGGCTACGAAGACGCTTGTGAAAACCGCCTCGAACGAGATGACGCTGGTTCAATGGGACGTGTCTGCCGACGACAGCCCCCTTACCGTGTCGAGCGACGATCCCCGCTTTGCCGAGTACGTCGGCGCCTTGGGCGAGATCACCGGGTTCAATATTGAGAATCTGAGCATGCAGGTGCGAATTACGGAATTTGCCGGCGCTGAAATAGGCGCAACGCACGAAAACGTTACCGACAACATTTACACCATCGAGAGCCTTGAGGCCGTTGTGGACGGGCAGCCGATCACGTATGCCGAAGGTGATTTCAAGTAGTTTTCCAGTGCGTTGCAAATTCAAAGTACCGATTTGAAAGCGAGATAAAGATGGCTGAATTGACCAGAAGGAATTTTCTGCTGGGCGCGGGAGCTGCAGGCGCTGCCTTGGCGATGACCGCGGCAACGGGGACCCCTGCGTTTGCTGCGAGCAAAAAAGATGAGAAGGATCAAGATTGGGAGAGCCAGATTACCGAGGAGATCTCTTGCGACGTCCTTGTGGTGGGCGGTGGCTTTTCCGGCACGGCCGCGGCCGTGCAAGCTGGTGAAAACGGCGACAAGGTGCTTTTGATCGAGGGGCAGTCTGCTCTGGGCGGCAACGGGACGGGTGTTGAGTGCACGAATGCGTATGGCTTGCATCCCAATTCATCGGAAGCGACCTTGGGCGACATGGTTCGTTACGAGGCGGATGCCCAATCCTACACCGTCAACCAGATGTTCATTCGCGATATGATCAGCCATGCGGCCGAGAATGTGCAATGGCTCATCGACAACGGCGTGCAGTACGAGGCTATCGAGGACCTTGACCCGGCTTACCTTGAAATGTACAAACAGGGCCGCTATCGTGCTGAGTTTAGCTTCGATTACGTGTACAAGGGCGGCGCTGCGGGCATCGGCTATTTCCCGTTCATGAAAAAGAAGATGGCGGAATACGGCGTGAACCTTCGACTCAACACGCGTGCACGCGATCTGATCATGGACGAGCAGGGCAACGTCGCCGGCGTATACGCTACCGATACCTATGGGGACACGATCAAGATCAACGCCAAGGTCGTCATCATCGGAACGGGCGGGTTCGGCGAGGACGCCGACCGTATGGCGAAATTGGGCGTCGATCTGGAGGATATTCGGATCATAGGCACGCCGGGCCACTACGGCGACGGCGTCACCATGATGATCAACGCGGGAGGCATCGAGCACGGCGCGCCGGCTTTCGGCTGTACGAACATTATCGGTTCGGCTGGCGCATGGGGTCCTATTTGGGACAAGCTGTGCTGGGGTGGTCCTAGCTTGTGGGTCGATATCAACGGCGAGCGTTTCTCTGACGAAGCCTGCTCTACGTATACGCACAATTTCGAGCTGCAGCATGTTCCGGTGCGATTGGCCGGCGGCACATGCTGGACCATCATGGATTCGAAGATCCTGGAAACCATGCTCGAAGGCGACCAGGAGGCGGCCGACCTATGGAGCAAGATGATCGAAAAGGGCGACGACGCCTACAAGGCCGACACGCTTGAAGCTCTTGCGGATGCAATGGAAGGCGTTGACAAAAAGTTGTTTCTGGACCAGGTCAAGCAGTACAACGCCAATGTTGAGAAGGGCGTCGACACGGATTATGGAAAGGATGCCGAATATCTCATGCCGATTTCGACGCCTCCGTTCTATTGCGGCTTGATTCGCGGGGCTTTGGAGGGTCTGTACTCCGGAGGCGTGAAGACCGATCGCTTCTTCCGCGTGAAAAAGCCGGGTCGTGATCAGGCGTTCGATAATCTGTTTGCGATTGGAGCCGATGGAGGCATGCTGTACAACAACATGTACGGCATCGACATCAACGGTTCGATGAGCTGCCATGGCTTGAACAGCGCCCGCACGGCGGCGAATACCGCTCATCAGTATCTGGCTGGGAAGTAAGCCGTTTCGTGAAGGCCCTGGGCTCTCCCTCCTGCTCGGGGCCTTCGTATTTCCCGCTCGCTTCCCGCTTGCGTATTCGTGCTACACTTTTCCCATGACTTCCTACACCACCATAGAAGGGCGCGCCGTCGCCGAGATCGAAGAGAAGAAAAGCCGGTTCATCGCCAGCTTGGCCCACGTGGAGACCGAGGACGAGGCGCTCGCCTTCCTCGAGGAGATCCGCTCGGCAAACCGCATGGCGCGCCATAACGTGTACGCGTACGTGCTGCGCGAGGGCGGCGCGGGCTCTTCGGGTCGTGTACGGTACTCCGACGATGGCGAGCCGCAGAAGACAGCTGGTCTTCCCACCCTCGAGGTTGTCCAGCATGCCGGTCTTACCGACGTCATCGTGGTGGTCACGCGCTACTTCGGCGGCGTTCTGCTGGGGACAGGCGGGTTGGTGCGCGCCTACACGCAGGCGACGCAGGCGGGCGTTGAAGCGGCGCAGCTCGTGGTGGTTTCGCGCTGCGTGGACATTCGCATTCGCACAGCGTACGCGAAGTACGATCAGCTCATGCGCATCGCTGCGGACTGCAAGGCCAAAGTGCTCGACACGGTGTACGACGATGCCGTTACCTTGCAGCTGCGCATGCTCGATGGCACGCAGGATCCGCTGCTGAAGAAGTTGACAGAACTGGAGCGCGGGCAGGAAAACGTTACGGTGAGCGACCCCTTGGAGGCTGCGTTCTAGCCGCCTTGGCTTAGCCCCGTCCTCGCCCGCTCACCGCCCGTCTACCGCCCGCCTGCCGCGCTCTGCCGTTGTCGCCATCGCGGTGCCGTGGTGACGACGGCATCTGAGCGCCCTTTGGACGCATCTGCTCTATAATGTCCCCCATGGCGCGCAACCAGCAACTCATACTGAATCGATACCGGCCAATCGCGGAAGCGGGGGCGGGTGGTTTCGGCACCGTGCAGGTGGCGTGGGATACGCGCATCCAGCGCCGTGTGGCTATCAAGTGCATCGAGCTGGATGACGTGGATGCCGCCCGCGCTGCTCTTCCGGGAGCGAACGCGACGTCGTTGCCGAATGCTTCGCGCAATGCGGCTTGCGATGATCCTTCGTTTTCCGATGATGAAGACGAGGTGCTGTTTTCCCAGGTTGGCGCTTCGGTTGATCTGCTGGAAGATGCTCCGCTCGTGCGCTCTCTTGCACATATTCCGGGCTTGGACGAAGCGCGCACGGCGGCTATGCTTACCGATGCGAGCATTGTGGCGGTGTACGATTTCGAGGTGCAGGACGCTACGGCGTACCTCATCATGGAATACGTCGAAGGCATGTCCTTGAGCGAACTGCTTCGCCGACATGGCGACCGTTTGACCCTCGATATTGTGGCGGCGGTATTCTCGGCGGTGTCGCATGCGCTTGAGGTGGCGCACAGCAACCAGGTGCTTCACCTGGACATCAAGCCCGACAACATCCTGATCAACCATCAAGGTCAGGTGACGGTGACCGATTTCGGCCTGGCGACGTTGGCGGATGCTTCGGGCTTCGGCGCGGCTGGAGGCGGCACTATCGGCTACATGCCGCTTGAGCAAATGCGGCAGGAAAACCTGGACGTGCGCTGCGACGAATGGGCGTTGGCTTCGGTCGCGTACGAAATGCTCACGGGAGAAAATCCGTTCCTTGCGTCCGATTTGAAGCGTGCCGAGCTTGCAATCGAGGATGCGGAACTCGTGTTGCCGTCGCTGTGCTGGGAAGGGCTTGATCCCGCAATTGACGACGTGGTGTTCTATGCGCTCGACCCCGATCGCGAAGAGCGTTACGCAACGATTTCCGATTTTGCAGAGGAGCTTGAGCCGTTCCTGGGCGATTCCAAGCGCGGCGTTCGCGAGCTTGCGGCTATTGTCGGGTATGCCGATGGGCAGGACGAAGAGCCTGTCGAGGACGACCCTCGCCTTCCGCGCATGCCCTTGCGCGAGCGTTTTACGCCGCTGCATCGTGCGATTGCGACCCATGCAGTGGGCGGCTCCGGCAGCGCGCTGTTGGCGTTCGTGGCGCTTTGGAACATGCCGCAGACAAGCGGTTTTACGAATCCGCTGTTCTGGGGTGTCTTCGCGCTCATCGTGCTTGCAGGTGCGCTGAGGCCGCACCTGGGCGCGTTGCTCGGATATTTCGCGCTGGCCGCCATGTTCATCGTGCAAGGCGTTCCGGCGGCAGGGTGCGTGCTGCTGGCGGCTGCGGCCACGTGGTGGTACTTCGTTGGGCGCGAGGGGGACGCCGAAGCGAACGCTGCTTTGGCGGTGCCGCTTGCGGGTGCGTTCGGCTTGGGGCAGCTTGCGCCGTTGGCGGCCGGGCTGAGCCTGACTCCCGTGCGGGCTATGGGGACGGCTGCGTTCTCGGTGCTGATCGCCATCATGCTGGCCGCCTGCGGATCCCATAGCCTTCTGGGCTGGGACGTGCTTGCGAACTGGAACGTGGGCGCACGCAGCGACCTGGCGGGCACCATGGGCGCGCTGCTCGTGCAGCCTCCGCTTTGGTGCGTTGCCGGCAGTTGGATTGCATCAGCCGGCGCGTTGGCTGCGATTCGGTTGCGACCGACGCGCGCGTTTGCGGTTCTGGGCACGTCCGTGGCCGGCATGCTTCTGCTTGGAGGCATCGCCGTTGCGGCCTGGATTGCGTCGGGTCAGGTTACATGGATGCCCTCTCTCGGGAATTTGGGGCTCACCGCGGCATCCATTGCGTTGGCGCTTGCGGGGTGCGTATTCGTGCCCGACCCCATGTACTACGAAGAAGACGATTGGGCGGAAGAATAACCTGCTTATCGTACTGTTGGGCGGGCTTCGTACTATAATCGAGCCGAAAACCTGCGAGGAAAGGAAAACCCATGCAGCAACTGGGAGACGAGCGTGTTCTGTTCGCGTTTGCGCGCGATTTGGAGCCGGCGCTTACCGTGGAATCAGGCGAGACGGTGCGTATTCGCACGAAGGATTGCTTCGGCAATCAAGTTCGGACGTCCGAGGACGCGCTTGATGAAATCGATTGGGACGCCATCAACCCGGCTACCGGTCCCGTTTTCGTGCGCGGCGCCCGGCCGGGCGGAGCGCTCAAGGTGACTATCGAGAACATCGAGTTGGACGACCAGACCGCTTCGTGCACGGGCAAGGACGAAGGCGTGTGCGGCGATCAGTTCGATGCGTGGAGCACGCGCCTGTGCGCCATCGAGGACGACAGGCTGGTGTGGAACGATAGGCTGTCCATCCCGCTCAATCCCATGATCGGCGTCATCGGCGTTGCTCCGGCGGGCGACCCGGTGAACTGCGGAACACCAGGGAGCCATGGCGGCAACATGGATAACACCGCCATTACCACGGGAGCCACGCTGTACTTCCCGGTGGCGGTGGAGGGCGCGCTGTTCGGCTGCGGCGACATGCACGCCGCCATGGGCGATGGCGAGATCAGCGTTTCGGGCGCGGAAGTGGCCGGCTACGCTACGGTCACGCTTACGGCGCTGCCGGATCTGCACGTGACGGACCCCATCATCGAGAACGAGACGCATCTGGGGATCATCGCGTCCGCCGAGTCGCTTGACGCCGCCGCGGATCGCGCGGTGCACGAGATGGTGGATTTGCTGCATGACCGCACGGGCACGCCCCAGGACGAGTTGGTGATGCTGTTGTCCCTGGTCGCTGACGTGCAGGTCTGCCAAATGGTCGACCCGGAGAAAACCGTGCGCTTCATGGTGCCGAAGTACGTTTTGGATGCATTGGAATTCAGCCTGTAGCGAAAGATGAGACAAAGGGACGGGGTCAATGACTCATTTTCGGCCGCAGGCCAGAAAATGAGTCATTGACCCCGTCCCTTTGTCTCATTTTTCGCTGGTGCTCCTCTAACAATTACCGTTACAACGGTAATTGTTCTGCATCGTGTACCCCCCGTTGCTTCCTACAATGCATGATGCTGAACGATCTATCACAACACAAGGGGGTATGTACATGGCAGCGAAAACGGCCGCATCCGCGGCTCAGGCGAAAGACGGGGCTTCGAAGTTCCTCGTTCTTCCCATCATCATTCTCATCATGGCCCAAATGGGCACATCGGGCGAGAACAGCGCTCTCAGCTTGGCGAACACGGAGCTCGTGAACCAGCTGGGCGCCACGGTTCCCGATATCCAGCTGGCTAACATGGTCTATTCGCTCATGGCCGGCGCGCTGATGATCGCCGGCGGCCTGCTGGGCACCGTCATCGGCTGGAAGCGCAACTTCCGCATGGGCGCGCTTTTGTGCGCCGCCGGCGAGATCCTGATGGCGTTCTCTCCGAACATGCTCGTGTTCATCTGGGGCGGCCGCGTCCTGGTGGGCTTCGGCGCCAGCTTCATGATCCCGTCGGTCCTGGGCCTGATCCCAAAAATCTACCAGGGCAAGAACCGCGTGCAGGCATACGGCTGCATCGGCGCCGCCTCCGGTTTGGCCGCCGTGCTGCCGCTGCTCTTGGGCGTGCTCATGGAAATGGCCGGCTTCCGCATCACCTATGTGGTGCTGGGCTGCTACTTCCTGGTCGTGTTCCTGCTTTCCTTCAAGCTTCCCGCCATCGAAGAAGGCGGCGAGCGCGCCAAGTTCGACGGCGTGGGCACCGGTATTGCCGCGGGCGGTCTGTTCCTGTTCCTCGTCGGCCTTTCCCGCATCTCGGTTTGGGGTCTGTTCGAGCCCTTCGATGCTGCTCCGTTCACCATCTTCGGCATGTCCCCGGCCCTGCCGATGACGCTGCTCGGCCTGTTGATGCTGGTCGCGTTGGTGTTCGTTGAGAAGCGCATCGAGAAGAAGAACGGCAGCGCGCTGCTTCCGCAGGTGTTCCTCAAGACGCCGCAGGTGCTTGCCGGCCTGGTGGCTTCGGCCTTGACCTTCTTCTTCATGGGCATCCAATCCATCCTGTTGGCTCCGTACCTGATGCTGGTCGCCGGTTGGTCGCCGGTCACCATGGGCGCCATGTCCCTCATGGTGGGCATCCCCACCTTCCTGCTTTCGCTGGGCATCCCGAAGCTGTTCCCGAACGCCAACCCGCGTCGCGTGCTGCAGCTCGGCTACCTTGTCATGGCGGGTTCGCTCGTGCTCATGTGCTTCTCGATTTCCGAAGAGGGCGTTGGCTTCGGGATGTACGTCGGGTTCTTCCTGGTGGGCGTTGGCGCCGGCATCTCCAGCTCGCACACGAACAACGTGGTTGCGCTGGCGCTCAATGATCGCGATGCGGCGCAGTCGGGCGGCATCCAGACCACCATGCGCAACGTGGGCCAGGCCATCGGCGTTGCCGCGCTGGGCGCCGTGCTGCTGTTCGGCATCACGTCCAATATCGATTCTGCCATGAAGGCCGATCCCGCCATTTCCCCCGAGGTCCGTCAGGCCGTGTCGCAGCGCTCCATCACGCTCATGAGCGACGACAGCTTCCTGGCCACCATCGAAGACATCAAGATGAGCGATGCCGAGCGCGAAAGCCTGGCCGCCATCAACGCGACGGCGCGCGTCGATTCCACGAAGACCGCCTTTATCGTGGCCGCCATCATCATGGCTTCCGGCTTGCTGACCACGCCCTTCATCACGGTCCTTCGCAAGGACGAGGAGGCAGAGGCTGCGGTCCAGGCCGCCGGCGCCGTGTCCGACCAGCTTGAAACAGCTCGATAAGCAGCGAAATCCACGGAAGCAAGGAGAGCACACGCTATGAAGACACTGTATTACAATGGCGATTTCGTTCCCATGACGCAAGAGGATGCCACGTTCGAGGCGCTGCTTGTCGCAGATGACGGCACGATTGCGTTCACGGGTTCGTTGGACGAGGCGCGGTGCCGTGCGGCCGGCGCGCAGGAGATCGACCTTGAAGGCAAGGCCGTGCTGCCCGGATTCATCGACCCGCACAGCCACCTGACGGGCACCACGCAGTACATCTCCACGGCCAGCTTGTCGGACTGCACGTCGTTCGACGAGATCGTGGACGCGCTGACCGCCTTCATCGAGAAGCGCGGGATCACGGCCGAGGGCGTGGTCATGGGTACGGGCTACGACCAGAACTTCCTGGTTGAAGGCCAGCATCCGACGAAGGACGTGCTCGATCGCGCCTCCCGCGAAATCCCCATCTTCATCGTTCATGCGTCGGGGCACATGGGCGTGGCCAACTCCCGTTCGCTCGAACTGGTGGGCGTGACGGCCGAAACGCCCGATCCCGAAGGCGGCCTGTACGGGCGCGTGGAGGGAACCATGGAGCCGAACGGCTATGCCGAAGAGCCTGCGACCCTGTTCAACTTCTACGCCATGTGCCAGCCCCGCATGAATCTGGACGTCCCTGCGATGTTCGGGGAAATGCAGGACTACTACGTGGAGAACGGCGTGACCACCGCCCAAGACGGTGCAACGCAGCCGGACTTCGCGGACATGATGGCGGCATTCGCCCGTGCTGGGAAGATGAAGCTGGACATCGTGGGCTACCCCATGGACGGCCACGGCGTGGAGGGCATGCTCGAGCGCAACGCCGATTTCGACAGCCAGGACTACATCGGCCACTTCCGCTTGGGGGGCATCAAGATGTTCCTGGACGGCTCTCCGCAGGGCCGCACCGCCTGGATGACCGAGCCTTACGAGCCCGGCGAGGACGGCGCCACCGACTACGTGGCGTACGGAACCATGACCGATGACGAGGCGTACGCGTTCATCCGCAGCGGCATCGACACGAACCACCAGGTCCTGTGCCACTGCAACGGCGACGCCGCGGGCGATCAGCTGATCGCGCAGTACAAGCGCGCGCTGGAGGACTCCCCGAACCCGGACAAGCACAAGCTGCGTCCGGTTATGATCCACTGCCAGACCATTCGTCGGGACCAGTACCAGGCCATGGCCGAGATCGGCATGATCCCCAGCATGTTCACGTCGCACATCTGGTATTGGGGAGACATCCATCTTAAAAACTTCGGTCCGGTTCGCGGAGGCCGCATCAGCGCCGTGCGCGACGCTTTGGACGCGGGGTTGCCGTTCACGTTCCATACCGACGTGCCCGTCATTGCGCCGAAGATGCTCGAAACGGTTTGGTGCGCGGTCAACCGCGTGACGAAGGGCGGCGCCCAGCTGGACGAAGACCAGAAGATCGATGTTTTCAACGGCTTGAAGGCCATCACCATCAACGGCGCCTACCAGTACGGCGAAGAGGACCGCAAGGGCACGCTCGAAGCAGGCAAGCTGGCCGACCTGGCCATTCTTGACGCGAACCCGCTCAAGGTGGACCCGATGGACATTCGCTCCATCAACGTGCTCGAAACCGTCAAGGAAGGCGAATCCGTCTACCGCCGCGCGTAACGGCGCACCTCGTAAGGCACCCGGTGCCAGAAGCGGGCTTTCGCCCCAAAGCCCGCTCGACCTCCTGGAGCCCGCATGCTGCGCATGCGGGCTCGTTGCATGGCGGGGGTTTCGACGATCAGGCCGAGAAGTACGCGGTGAGCGCGTCTTGGGGTTCCGCGCGCTCGGCCAGCACGCGTTTGAACTGCTCGGTCAGGGAGGGGACCGACGGACGGTCCGCCTCGGAAACCAGGAGGACGGCGATGGTTTTGATCAGCGTGCCGATCATGTTGAACTCGTCCGCTCGGAAGAACACCGTGCAGGTGCCGGTGACGCTCGGGCTGAACACGGGCAGGATCAGCGTGCCTCCCGATACGAAATACGAGGTTTCGAACACGCGCGCGAACCGGTCGTTTTCCATGTGCAGCACGTTTTTGCGCTCGAGCTCTCGATGCACGGCGTGCGCCAGGCTGGCCAGGTCCTTCTCCTGGACCGGGTCTTCTACGTCCATGCGATGCAGCTGCATTTCAAGGCTGTTGCCCAGCGTCGGGATGGACGTCATCAGACGCATGATGTCCTGTTCGTCGATGGCCTCGGAAATGGTCACGCTTGGAAACGTGCTGTTCAGCGGCTCGAACGAGATAAGGAAATCGAAACGATCGGAAAGAGGCGTTGCCGAAGGGGCGGGGCGCTCCACATCGTTTTCGGTGATGACGTCCACGATGCGCACCTTCGACGTCAGCTTCTCAAGGCGGTACTTTCCGTAAGCCGCCTGCTCAACGCCGGCGTTCACCACCAGCCCCACGCGAAACACGCGCTCGGCGCGCACGTGGTCGAGGTATTCGAGCATGGCCATGACGATGCGGGTATGGTCTCCGCCGAACACGTCGAAATCCCTCAGTTCGGGGGCTTCCAGCAGGGCTTCGGTCAAAAGCAGGAACCCATCCATGTTGTCGTATTTCACGGCGTGTTCGATGGGCCCGGGAATGGACAGGTTGCAGGCCTTCCTGAGCAGCGCCCCGTCGACCAGCACCAGCAGGCGCTGATGCAGGCTCGTGTCGGGCGCGTGGCCGAACTTCCGCTCCAAGACCGCTTCGATGCGCTTTACCAGCTTGACGGTGGAGTCGGAGGGCTCGTATTCCTCGATGTTGCGATTGCTCCATTGCCATGTGCCGCATGAGAACAGGTTGGATGCCAGCGCGATCTCGTGATCGTTCACGGGCGTTGCCAGATGGCGCTCGAATCGCGCCTTCAACTTGCCGGCAAGAGCCGGATGGGCCGCCTCGAACTTGAAATCGGCTTCAAGCGCGTGGCCCAGCCTCAGCCGCGCGCACATGACCTTGAGGTAGAACGACGTTTGCTGGCGCGAGTTTTTGGAAAGCTGCAGCCCCATTTCCTGTTCGGCCTCGTCGACGATGGTTTTCAGGAACTGGGTGTCCTGGCTCATGAACGTGGGCTCGATGTGGTTCTGCATCATGCGCCGGTCCAGCTTGTAGAAGAAGTACTCGATGAAAAAGCGCAGCGACAGTTCGGGTCCTTCGATGACCAGGCGTTCCCTTTTGCGCAGGGCAAGATGGAAGGGGTTCAGCATGAAACCCCACCACTTCATGTCCATTTGCAGCTGCTGCTTGTTGGTGAAGAGCGCGTGTGCCAGCGTGTCCACGGTATAGGCCTTCGGAGAGCAGGCTATCAGGAGCATGCCGCGATAGAACCGCTCCAGTCGCGGGCGCATCTCGATGGCGCTGTCGGCCACCATGGCCTCCAGTCGTCCCCGTTCCCCATGCGCCAGCACCATGCGAATGCCGTTGCCGCGCTTGCTGCCGATGCGGGATGAGAATCCGGCGTGGATCAGGTGCTCGTTGACCACTTTCGCATCGGTGCGCACCGTTTTCTCGGAGCAGCCGATGATGCGGGCCAATTCCCCTACGGGGGTGTAGTGCTCCAGGTACAGCACATGGTTCAGCAACGTGCTTTGGCGTACGTTCACGAAAGGGCCCTTCCTTCGGGGTTGGCTTGGGCTTCAGCAGGATGTGCAGGATGCGCGGGGCATAGCGAAGGGTATTTTACCGAAGATACGGTAATTCTTCTACAAAAGGCGGGAAAAAGCGTCGATACAATGATGCGAGCGAAGCGTTCAGCCTGCGAATTTCAGGGGGGTGCCGGCAATGGCTTCAGAGAGTGGGTCTTCTGTGCGGGAGACACCGGGAAAGACCCCGTTTCTTCTGGGTCCTCTTATCGTTATCGTGCTTGCCCAGATTGGGACGTCGAGCGATAACGCCGCGCTCGGCATCGCCGTGCAGGAACTGGTGTACGCTCTCGGCGCTACGGTGGCCGACGTGCAGATGGCCAGCCTTGCGTATTCGCTGATTGCCGGATCGTGCATGATCGCCGGCGGCATGGTGGGCATGGTCATTGGATGGCGCAGGACGTTGCGCATCGGATTGTCTCTGGCCGTGCTCGGCGAGATCGTGGTTGTGTGCGCCCCCGACATGGAGGTGTTCACCTGGGGCGGCCGCCTGGTGGTCGGCTTGGGTGCAAGCTTCATCACGCCTTCGGTGCTCGGCTTGATCCCTGCGCTTTACGAGGGGCATGCCCGCGCGACTGCTTTTGGGTTCGTGGCGGCCGCCTCGGCTTTTTCCACGTTGGTCCCCATTCCGTTCGGGCTGTTGCTCGATGCGGCGGGATTCCGAGTGACGTTCGGCGTGCTCGCCGCGTATTTCGCCATCGTGCTCGCATGCACGCGCTTGTTGCCGAAGCTTCCGAAATCCAGCGCGTCTACGGGCATTGACGTGCCGGGGATCGTTTTGGCGGCAAGCGGGCTGGCGCTTTTGCTGTTCGGCATCGCTCGTGCGGTCTCGTGGGGCTGCATCGAGCCCCTGCCCGATTGCCCGTTCACGATTTTCGGCGTTTCCCCTGCGCTTCCGGCCATGGCGGCGGGCTTGATGCTGCTTGCGTGCCTGGTTGCGTTCGAACGCAGGCGAGAGGAGCGGGGCAAGGCGGCGTTGCTGCCGCGCGCGTTCGTGGGCTCGTCGCGCGTTCGCGCCGGGCTGCTTGCCGTGGCGGTCCCGTTTTTCTGCATGGGTGCCCAAGGGATTCTCATGACGCCGTATCTGCAGTTGGTGGCCGGTTTCAGCGCGCTCCAAACGGGCCTTCTGTCGTTGCTTTCGGGCATGCCCATGCTGCTGTGCGCCATGCTGGTCCCGAAGCTTTTGAAGACCGCCCGCCCCCGGCTGTTCATCCGCATCGGCTATGGATTGGTGATGGCGGGCATCTGCTGCATGGCCTTGTCCCTTGAGCCTCATGGCGTGACGCCGCTGCTGTTCTTGGCCACGTCTTTGGTCGGGGCCGGCTTGGGCGTTGTCAACTCGCAGGCGAACAACGCAGTGGCGTCGGTAGTGGATCCTCTTGCGGCGCAGCAGTCCGGCGGCATCCAGGGCACGGCGCGCAACGTGGGCATGGCGTTGGGCACGGCGGTCGTCGGGTCGCTGCTGCTGGGCGCAGTGCAGGTGGGCGCGGCGGCTCAGCTGGGTTCGCTTGGGGACGCGGCCGCGGAGCCTGCTGCCATAGTGGTTCGTCAGGGCGTTTCGTTTTCCGGCGACGAGGATTACTACGAGTCCGCCTTGCAGGTTGGGGCCCAGGGCGAGCAAGCGGAGGCGATCGTCGAATCGCTCGCCCTTGCGCGCAGGGATGCCGCTCGCGTGTCGATGCTCGTCTTGGCCGGCGTCGTCGCGCTTGCGTTCCTCGGCACCCGCAACATCGTCAAAGAGTTGTGAGACAAAGGGACGGGATCAATGACTCATTTTCGGCCGCAGGCCAGAAAATGAGTCATTGACCCCGTCCCTTTGTCTCATTTGGGGCTCTTACAGCAGCTTGCACACCTTGCCCAGCAGGGGCTCGAAGCTGACGCCACGGTCCTCGAAGTCGGGCTGCTTGGCGCTGACGATCATGGCGTCGTGCACGAAATCGCCCGCGAACGCCACCGCTTCGGCCAGGCTGCGTCCGGCCATGATGGCCGCCAGCAGGCAGGAGGCGTACAGGTCGCCCGTACCGTGCAGCATGTAGGGCAGGTACTCGTTGCGCACCTCGACCGTTTCGCAATCAACGCCGCCCACGAAATTGCGAATGCACGTTTCGCCTTCGCGCTGGATGCCCTTCAGCACCACGTGCTTGGCGCCCTTGGCCGCCAACGCGTCGATCATGCGCTTCGCTTCGTCGTCGGATATGTCGGTGCCCTGCCATTCTTCGCCCAGGATGATGGCGGCTTCGGTCAGGTTGGGCGTGAGGATGTCCGCGCCGCAGGCCAGCTCGGCCATGGCTTCGCACAGCTCGGGCGTGTAGGTGGGGTAGATCTTGCCGTGGTCTGCCATTACGGGATCGACCACGCGCAGTGCGTTCGGATATTGGTCGTACAGGTCGCGGATGCGGTCGACCTGCTCGGGCGCTCCCAGGAAGCCCGAGTACACGGCGTCTATTTCCACGCCGATCTTCTGCCATGCGGCCGTGTAGTCGGCCAGCATCTCGGTGGTGTCGTGCATGTACCAACCGGGGAAAGCCGTGTGGGACGAGAACAGCCCCGTGGGGACGGGGCACACGTCGCAGCCTGCTGCGGACAGCACGGGGATGGCCACGCCGAGCGAGCATTTTCCGTAGCCGCACAGATCGTGAACAGCCGCCACGCGGGGGATGTAGTCGCCTTCGCGGCGATATAGATACGTATCAGATTCTGACATGGGTAAACCTTCCTGTTCGAGTTTCGCCGTCAGGCGGGAGCTTTTTCGGCCGCGTGCAGCCGCTGAGCCTCCATGCCTATGGTGAAGCTATGCGGATCGGTTGACGGGTCGAAAACGACGGATTACTTGCTTTCGCCCTCGTCATCGTCGTCGAAAAACGACCAATCGTCTTCACCGGGCTCCCGGTTGACGAACGTTTTGCGCGTGCGGCGTTCCATGATGATGCACGCGATCAGGCTGATGACAAGTCCTGCGCCCACCAGGCATCCAATGCCGGCGTACGTTTCGAAAAGAAAGTGGTACAACGCACCGAAATCCATGATTACCTCGTTGTTCTGCCCGTGGCGACCGCTGTCGTCGCGGAAGGTTTGCACTCCAACGTTAGAGTATACTATGCCCAACCGATTCCGATATGGGTTGGTTCCGAGATTCCTTTATTCTTTTCGCTCATCAAAGAAGGGCGTGTGCATGTCGGCTGTGAACAGGGGGAAGGGAGAGCGCCGCGCAATTGCGACGGCTGTCTCCGCTGCGGCCGTCCTCCTCGTGATCGTGGCCGTGTTCAGCTTGACCGCGTTCATTGATCAGAAGCTTAACGAAAGCGCCGAGCAGCAAGTGGTCACCTTTACCGAGCAGGCTGCGGGAAACGTATCCGATCGCGCGGTCATGATGGAGGACGCGATCGGCGCGTTTACCGTGCAGTCGTCCGATCCGCAGGATCTTCTTCCTGCTCTTTCGTCGTTGCAGGAGCGCTTGGGCTTGACGGGCGCCGCCTTTGCGGGCATGGACGGCACGGGCGTGGAAAGCGACGGATCGCCGTTCAGCGTCGATCAGATCGAAGGGCCTGAAACGGCCTTGTCCCAGGGCATCCCGTCGTATTCCGGAACCTTCGCAACCCAGGACGGCGTTCGCGTGCGCACGGTGCAGCGCCCGCTGTACATCGACGGCCAGCAGGTGGGCGCGCTGTATGCGCAGATTCCATTGAACCTGTTCGCCATGCCCGAGCATTTGGACATGTTTGACGGGCGCGGCTACTTTATTCTGTTCGAAGCCGATACGGGCGAGATCCTGGTTCCTCCCGCCGACAAAACCAAAACCGTTCTGCCTTCCGAGGTCAATCTGTACGAGTTTCTGGATGAGGCTTCTCGGTACGAAGAGCCCCTGTCTCTTGCATCCCCGGAGAGTTTGAACAACGCTCTTTTGTCCCTTCAGGCCCGGCAGGGAAGCGATCTGGAGGGCCTGTTCAACATCGTGTACGACCGCTCAAGCGGCTTGGTTACCGCGCCGGTTGACGGCAAGGTCTCGTACGTGTGCGTTGCCCCGGTGAACAAAGGCCCTTGGTACGTGTGCAGCGTGGTGCCGGTCGAAAACGTGCGCGCCGAAGCAGCGGTGGTCACCACCACGTTCCAGGCGGTATTCGGAATCGTCATGGTGTGCCTTATCGTGGCGGGCTTCATGGTGTTCGCCGCGTATCGCCGCCGGGTGCGCGAGCGAAACGTTGCCATGATGGCCCAGCTGTACCGCGCGCTTTCCGACAGCGTGGACCTTGCCGTTAACCTGTACCATCCCGAGGATCGTCAGGTCACGCCTATCGTGGCGAAATCGGCGGACATCATCGGCTACGCGCTGGACGATTTCCTGAAAAACGAGCGCTTGGCAAGCGAGATGGGGCTTTCTGAAAAAGGAGTCGATCTGTTCAGCCGGATCAGAAAGGGGCTGGTCGACGAATTCGAGCACGGCGAATTCTCGTTTCGCAGTACGCGCACGGGTTCTTCCCGCTGGGTTGCCTATTCGGTTCGGCCTCTGGTGTTCGAGGGCAAGCAGCAGGTGCTTATCGTTTTGCGGGATTCCACGCCCGACAAGCAGATTCAGCTGTCCATGAAGGATGCCATGAATGCTGCAGAAGCCGCCAACCAGGCAAAATCTGATTTTCTTTCGCGCATGTCGCATGAGATTCGCACGCCTATGAACGTGATTATCGGCATGCTCCAGATTGCGCGCGGCAACGTGGACGATCCTGAGAAAATGCGCGTGAACCTTGCCAAGATCGGCACGGCATCGGATCATTTGCTGGGCTTGATCAACGACGTTCTGGACCTTTCGAAGATCGAAAACGGGAAGATGACCCTAGCCAGCGATCCTTTCCGTCTGGCCGACCTGCTTGACCATGTGGAGGAAGTCATTCGCCCGCAGTGCGAGCAGCGCAGCCAGGAGCTCACGGTGCGCGGGCCTGCTTGTGCGGATGCCGTGTACGTGGGCGACACGGTGCGTTTGAAGCAGCTTCTGATCAACCTTTTGTCGAACTCCGTCAAGTACACGCCCGAGGGCGGCCATGTGAAGCTTGAGACGAACGCTGCCGCTGCTCC
>ENA-OQNO01000767-OQNO01000767.1-human-gut-metagenome-genome-assembly--contig:-NODE-767-length-26230-cov-5.166839_pt1 | contig 26230 bp, 24 predicted proteins | sample MGYA00242629_ERZ504880 | MGnify/ENA primary metagenome ERZ504880 (study PRJEB26092, sample SAMD00036377) | human gut metagenome | host: Homo sapiens | study: EMG produced TPA metagenomics assembly of... | reverse complement strand
TATGTCAACCTTCTTCAGGTGGCTATAGCACAAGGGTTCCACCTCTTCCCATTCCGAACAGAGAAGTTAAGCCTTGTCACGCCGATGGTACTGCGTAACAGTGGGAGAGTAGGTAGCCGCCGTTTTTAATGGAAGCCTCCAGTTTACGAACTGGAGGCTTTTTTATTTTTCTCCTCCTTTGATAGAGGTAGGAAGAAAGTCTTTGTAATAGATAAAAACGGTCGAAAAAGGAGTTAAATTCAAAAATATCTGCCAATTATGGTATGATAATGGAATATTATTTGTATCTTTGTCGCCCGATTTATATAGTATTGCTTTGGGAAAGTTTGATAAATATAAGATAGAATTGAAGAATATGAAGGCGGACTCTGTTAAATATGAGTTTACGCTGGATAATCAATTCTTTGTAGATCTGGATGGACCAGAAGTGCAAAAAGGAAAACTAACAGTGGAGCTGAATGTGAAAAAAACATCCGGTGTTTTCTTGTTAGAGTTCCAGACAGAAGGCTTTGTCATTGTACCATGTGACCGTTGTCTGGATGAAATGGAGTTACCCATTTTGACATCAGATAAGTTGAAAGTCAAATTAGGCTCTTCATTTACCGAAGAAGGTGATATTGTCGTGGTTCCTGAGGAAGACGGTTACATAAATATTGCATGGTTCTTATATGAGTTCATAGCATTGAATATTCCTATGAAACATGTGCATGCTCCGGGTAAATGTAATAAGGGTATGGTAGGTAAGCTGAGTAAGCATTTGCGCACTTCAGGTGATGATGATGACGATGATATTGCAGTTGAATTACCCGAAGAGGAAATTGGCAATGAAGAGCCACAAGAAATAGATCCGAGATGGAATGAATTAAAGAAAATATTAGATAATAATTAAAGTTTAGAAAAATGGCACATCCTAAAAGAAGACAATCAAAAACGAGAACTGCAAAGAGAAGAACTCATGACAAGGCAGTTGCTCCTACTTTAGCTATCTGCCCTAACTGCGGCGAATGGCATGTTTACCACACTGTATGTGGAGCTTGCGGTTATTATAGAGGTAAGTTAGCAATCGAAAAAGAAGCTGCTGTTTAATCAGTAGCTTTAAACACGTTTGTACGTTTTATAAAATAAAGCCGGCGAGCTTCGGCTCTGTCGGCTGTTGTTTTATAAAGAGTACAAACTAATAATTTGGAATGATGGAAAAAATTAATGCAGTAATAACAGGAGTCGGAGGTTATGTACCTGATTATGTCTTGACGAATGAAGAAATCTCAAGAATGGTAGATACCAATGATGAATGGATTATGACTCGAATTGGAGTTAAAGAGAGACGTATCCTTAATGAGGAAGGATTGGGAACATCGTATATGGCGCGTAAAGCAGCCAAACAACTGATGCAGAAAACCGGTTCAAATCCTGACGACATTGACGCGGTAATCGTAGCAACAACTACTCCTGACTATCATTTCCCTTCAACCGCTTCTATTCTGTGCGATAAGTTGGGATTGAAGAATGCATTTGCATTCGATTTGCAGGCTGCATGTTGCGGGTTCTTATACTTAATGGAAACAGCTGCTTCACTCATCGCATCTGGTAGACATAAAAAGATTATTATTGTTGGTGCTGATAAGATGTCGTCTATGGTAAACTACCAAGACCGTGCCACTTGCCCTATCTTTGGTGATGGTGCTGCGGCATGTATGGTAGAAGCTACTACAGAAGATTACGGGATAATGGATTCTATTCTGCGTACGGATGGTAAAGGTCTTCCTTTCCTTCATATGAAAGCAGGTGGTTCTGTGTGTCCTCCTTCTTATTTCACAGTAGATCATAAAATGCATTATCTCTATCAGGAAGGTAGAACAGTATTCAAATATGCTGTTTCAAATATGTCGGATATTACTGCAACTATTGCTGCAAACAATGGGTTGAATAAAGATAATATCGACTGGGTAATTCCTCATCAGGCAAATTTGCGTATCATTGATGCTGTTGCATCTCGCTTGGAAGTGCCTTTGGATAAGGTAATGATAAATATTCAGCGTTATGGAAATACCAGTGGAGCGACGCTTCCGTTGTGCCTTTGGGATTATGAAAAACAGCTGAAGAAAGGAGATAACCTGATATTTACAGCATTCGGCGCAGGTTTCACCTATGGAGCCGTTTATGTGAAATGGGGTTACGATGGTAGTAAGAGATAATAATCATTAAACTACAAATACAAATGAACGCATCCATATTCAGATGCGTTTTTTTGTCTGTAACCAATAAATTATAAAAATTATGCATAAGGCAGGGTTTGTAAATATAGTAGGAAATCCTAATGTGGGTAAGTCTACATTGATGAATTTGCTGGTAGGTGAACGTATCTCAATCGCTACGTTCAAGGCACAGACAACGCGTCATCGTATCATGGGTATTTTGAATACAGATGATATGCAGATTGTATTCTCGGATACTCCGGGAGTATTGAAACCGAATTATAAGTTGCAGGAAAGTATGCTTAATTTTTCGGAGTCGGCGCTGGCGGATGCTGATGTGTTATTGTATGTAACGGATGTGATAGAGAAACCTGACAAGAATCTGGAGTTTATCGAAAAGGTTCGTAAACTGCAAGTTCCTATCTTATTGCTGATTAATAAAATAGATTTGACTAATCAGGAAGAATTGGTAAAGCTGGTGGAGGAATGGCATGAATTGATTCCACAAGCAGAGATTATTCCTATTTCGGCTACTTCGAAGTTTAATATAGATGTAGTGATGAAACGCATCAAGGAATTGTTGCCCGATTCACCTCCCTATTTTGGAAAGGACCAATGGACGGATAAACCGGCCCGGTTCTTTGTAACGGAGATAATTCGTGAAAAGATTCTGCTTTATTATGACAAGGAGATTCCTTACTCGGTCGAAGTAGTTGTAGAACAATTTAAAGAAGATGCAAAGAGCATCCATATCAATGCGGTGATTTATGTGGAGCGTGATTCACAGAAAGGTATTATCATTGGTAAGCAAGGCAAGGCATTGAAGAAAGTGGCAACAGAAGCACGTAAGACTTTAGAGCATTTCTTTCAGAAGTCTGTTTATCTTGAAACTTTTGTGAAGGTGGATAAAGACTGGAGAAGCTCGGACAAAGAATTGAAAAACTTTGGGTATCAATTGGATTAAAATCGACTGTGATAGCCGTAAACAAGAAAGAACATGGGAAATTTAGTAGCAATCGTAGGACGTCCCAATGTGGGAAAGTCTACACTTTTTAATCGTCTGACTAAGACTCGTCAGGCTATTGTAAATGAGCAGGCAGGAACAACCCGCGACCGTCAATATGGTAAGTCGGAATGGTTGGGACGTGAGTTTTCTGTCGTTGATACCGGCGGATGGGTGGTAAACTCGGATGATGTTTTTGAAGAGGAAATCCGTAAACAAGTATTGTTGGCTGTTGATGAAGCAGATGTAATCTTGTTTGTAGTAGATGTGGTGAATGGAGTAACAGACCTTGATATGGAGGTTGCTGCCATTTTGCGTCGTACCAAGAAGCCTGTTATTATGGTGGCAAACAAGACTGATAATAATGATTTGCAATATAATGCAGCAGAATTTTACTCATTGGGACTTGATGACCCGTATTGCATTTCTGCTTTGAGCGGATTCGGTACAGGAGACTTGATGGACTTGATTGTAAGTAAGTTTAATAAAGAAGGAGAAGAACTGTTGGATGAGGATATTCCCCGTTTTGCAGTTGTGGGCCGTCCGAATGCAGGAAAGTCATCTATCGTGAATGCCTTTATCGGTGAAGACCGTAATATTGTGACAGAGATCGCCGGTACTACGCGTGACTCTATCTATACTCGTTACGAGAAGTTCGGTTTTGATTTCTATTTGGTGGATACTGCCGGTATTCGCAAGAAGAATAAAGTGACGGAAGACTTGGAGTATTATTCCGTTATCCGTTCTATCCGCTCCATTGAGAACTCGGATGTATGTATTCTGATGATTGATGCTACCCGTGGTATAGAAGGGCAGGACTTGAATATATTTTCGCTTATCCAGCGTAACCAAAAGGGGCTGGTGGTAGTGGTCAATAAGTGGGATTTGGTAGAGAATAAAGACGCCAAGGTAATGAAGTCATACGAGGAGGCTATCCGCTCACGTTTTGCTCCATTTGTGGATTTTCCCATTATATTTGCTTCTGCCATGACTAAACAACGCATTTTTAAGGTGTTGGAAATGGCTAAGGAGGTTTATCATGCCCGCACAACCCGTATTCCGACAGCTCGTCTGAATGAAGAGATGTTGCCGTTGATTGAAGCGTATCCGCCTCCCTCAACAAAAGGAAAATACATTAAGATTAAATATTGTACCCAGTTGCCTAACACGCAAGTTCCTTCTTTCGTGTTCTTTGCCAACTTACCTCAATATGTAAAGGAGCCATATAAGCGTTTCCTTGAGAATAAGATGCGTGAGAAGTGGAAGCTGTCAGGTACTCCGATAAATATTTATATCAGACAGAAATAAAGTATTTAATATTAAAATCAAATGAGACTGTTTCAGAATAAGAGTATGAGACAGTCTCATTGTTTTTATTACTACATGGACGGAATGTTTCTATCCGAATGCATAAGCAAATCTTTTTTGGAAATCAGAGTGTCCCAACGGGAAAAATGCAAACAGATTTGTCATCAATTCAGGTGAACATGAACATACAGGTTCCTCCCTATGGTGGATAATTTCCTTATTTTTTCTTTTCCATTTCCCTAATCTCTTCCTCTTTTACTTTGCGCAATAAGTCGGAAGCGAAAATAAAGTTGTTCAGGCGTTCGTTTGTTGCTGTGAATACATCATTCTTAGTGCCTTCCCACTCTTTATGTCCTTGGTAGATGTAGAGAATACTGTCACCGATGCCCATTACGGAGTTCATATCATGGGTATTGATAATCGTGGTCATATTATATTCGGTAGTGATATCATGAATCAGTTCATCTATTACCAACGATGTTTTAGGGTCTAAGCCGGAGTTCGGTTCATCACAGAACAAGTATTGCGGATTCAGTGAGATGGCACGTGCAATGGCAACACGCTTTTGCATACCACCACTGATTTCGCCCGGATATTTATTTTGAGCTTCAATCAGATTGACACGGTCAAGGCAGAATTGAGCACGTCTCAGTCGGTCGCGATAGGTGTCATTAGAAAACATATCGAGGGGAAACATCACGTTTTCCAATACTGTCAGTGAATCAAACAAGGCAGCACTTTGGAAAATCATTCCCATTTCGCGACGTAATGTCTTTTTTTCTTTCTTGTTCATGCTTAGGAAGTTACGCCCGTCATAGAGGATCTCTCCCTTTTCGGGTATCAGCAGCCCCACGATACATTTCATCAATACTGTTTTTCCCGAACCACTCTGACCGATAATCAGATTGGTTTTTCCGTTATCGAAAATAGCATTGATATCTACCAATACATCTTTGCCTTCGAATGACTTATATAATGATTTAACTTCTATCATCCCATTAAAAGTTGTGTTAATACTAAGTCAGAGAACAAAATCAGTACACTGCTCATGACCACAGAATCTGTACTAGCCTTGCCCACGGCTATGGAGCCGCCTTCCACCGTATAGCCGAAATAGGCCGACACGCTGGAAATGATAAAGGCAAAGAACAGTGATTTAATAAAGCTACACCAGACAAACCATTCTTGGAAACTGTATTGCAAGCCGTATTCCAAATCTTCCGCATTCAGCACGCCGCCGAACCAACAGGTGCAAAAGGCACCTATGATACCTGAGAAAATGCTAAAGATTACCAAAAAGGGAATCATAGTCATCAAAGCTGCAATTTTGGGCAGAATAAGATAGCCGGCCGAATTGACTCCCATTATTTCAAGAGCGTCGATTTGTTGAGTCACCCGCATTGTTCCTATCTCCGAAGCAATGTTGGAACCTACCTTACCGGCAAGGATGAGACACATGATGGAGGACGAAAATTCCAACAGCATGATTTCACGAGTAGTGTAACCAACTACAAAACGTGGCATCCAAGGGCTTTCGATGTTTAATTTGATTTGAATGGTAATCACTGCACCGATAAAGAATGAAATGAGCAACACAATGCCGATAGAATTTACTCCCAGTTGCACCATTTCATTGAGGTATTGCTTGAAAAACATTCTCATACGTTCCGGACGTGCAAAAGTACGTCCCATCAGTATGATGTATTTTCCTACAGTTGTTATGGGTCTTATCATCATAGTTTTCACAATTTCCTGCAAAAGTAGCCTTTTTTGTCTATATAAATGCAAAAGATGTTCTGATTTTCTGTTCTGTTATGCGTTTCCTAAACTTTTTTAGTACTTTTGTTCCAAAATTCGTAGATATGTCAGAGCTGGAAATAGAACAACAAAATGCAGTGCCCGAAAATGGTAAAATGGTATTGCGTACTGAAAATCTGGTAAAGAAGTACGGCAAACGTACTGTAGTGAGCCATGTTTCCTTTGATGTGAAGCAGGGGGAGATTGTCGGTTTATTGGGGCCGAACGGGGCAGGTAAGACTACTTCTTTTTATATGACTACCGGTTTGATCGTACCCAATGAAGGACATATTTATTTGAATGACTTGGATATCACTTCCTATCCTGTGTACAAACGGGCTCAAAACGGTATCGGCTATTTGGCACAAGAAGCGTCTGTATTCCGCAAGATGAGTGTGGAAGATAATATTGCTTCTGTTTTGGAACTGACAAAGACCAGGCCCGAATATCAAAAAGAGAAACTGGAAAGTTTGATAGCAGAGTTTCGCTTGCAAAAAGTGCGTAAGAATTTGGGAGACCAGTTGTCGGGAGGAGAGCGCCGTCGAACGGAGATAGCCCGTTGTCTGGCAATCGACCCTAAGTTTATTATGCTTGATGAACCGTTTGCCGGTGTAGACCCTATCGCAGTAGAGGATATACAGCATATTGTGTGGAAACTGAAAGATAAGAATATTGGCATTCTGATAACTGACCATAATGCATTGGAAACTCTGCGCTTGACAGACCGGGCCTATTTATTGTTTGAAGGAAAGATTCTGTTTCAAGGTACGCCCGAAGAATTGGCAGAGAATCCGGTTGTTCGCGAAAAGTATTTGGGAACCAATTTTGTACTTCGCCGTAAAGACTTCCAATTGGAAGAAGCCAACCGAAAACAGCAGATGCAAGGCTAAAAGATATATTAGTTACGTATAGGCTTAATAAATACCAAATAAAAAAGGCTGCAAATAGTTAATTCGCAGCCTTTTTTAGTCTGTATCAATCAGTAATTACATTCGTTTCGGTAATGCTTCTTTGATAACCAATTGACGGCCCATAAATTCAGAACCGTTCAGTTCGTTGATGGCTTTAGCAGCATCCTGATCATCTTCCATTTCAACAAAAGCAAATCCTTTTGACTTACCTGTTTCACGGTCTTTGATAACCTTTACAGAAGTTACTACTCCGTAAGCAGACATTGCCTGTTCCAAATCTCCTTCCTTAACACGGTAGTTAAGGTTTCCAACATACATATTCATAGTGAAAAAATAAAAATAAATAAAATAAAAAATACTCTCTGAATGGTGATTATGAATGAGATAGGGGGATTAGAACGACAGAGAGTTTACGTAAGTGCTATGCGTACAGAAGTAAAACCTTGTAATAAAAATCACTAGCTATATTATCTATCACCAGTTCGACCACAAAGGAACGCATAAAATTTGAATAAGCAAGAAAAAAAGCGACTTTTTTTTCTTTTTTTTATTTGTGCCATTTTATTTATCTTTTATCAGGCTACTTTCTGTTGTCAATTAGTTTTTTTTAGCCTGTGTATTTGGTAATTGAAAGATTAAACACTAATTTTGCAACCTCTTTAATGAGAAAATCTGAAAGAAGTAACAATTAAATAAAATAAGTCAGAATGAATATTTCATTGCAAAACGTTGACAAGGTAAGTGCATTGCTTACTGTTAATATCGAAAAGGCCGATTATCAGGAAAAAGTAGAAAAAGTGTTGAAGACTTACCGTCAGAAAGCCAACATACCGGGTTTCCGTAAAGGCATGGTACCTATGAGTCTTATCAAAAAGCAATTTGGTAAAGCTGTGCTTGCTGAAGAAGTTGATAAGCTGATGCAGGAAAAAGTAAACGAATATATCCATGAAAACAAAGTGAATATGCTGGGTATGCCGTTGCCGAATGCTGAAAAGATGCAACCGGTGGATTTTGATACTCAGGAAAACTTTGAGTTTGTGTTCGATATCGCTTTGGCTCCTGAATTCAATGCTGAAATCACAAATCAGGATACAGTAGATTATTATACGATTGAAGTGGCTGACGAATTGGTGGAACAGCAAGTGAAGATGTACACTCAGCGTGCAGGCAAATATGATAAGGTAGAAGCCTATGAAGACAAAGACATGATTAAAGGTCTGTTGGCTGAATTGGATGAAAACGGTAATACTAAAGAAGGGGGAATTCAGGTAGAAGGTGCTGTAATGATGCCGACTTACATGAAGAACGATGACCAAAAAGCAATTTTCAACGGAGCTAAGGTTAATGACGTTTTGGTATTCAACCCTGCTACTGCATTTGATAACAACGAAGCAGAACTGTCTTCATTGTTGAAAATCAAGAAAGAAGAAGTTGCGGACGTTAAAGGTAACTTCAGCTTCCAAGTGGAAGAAATCACCCGCATGGTTCCTGCAGAATTGAACCAGGAATTGTTTGATCAGGTGTTTGGCAAAGACACAGTGAAGAGTGAAGAAGAATTCCGTGCAAAAATCAAAGAAGGAATTGCCGTTCAGTTTGAAGCAGACAGCAACTACAAGTTCTTGATGGATGTTCGTGATTACCTGACTAAGAGAGTAGGCAAACTTGAGTTCCCGGATGCTTTGTTGAAGCGCATCATGTTGCTGAATAATGAAGAAAAGGGAGAAGCGTTCGTTGCTGAAAACTACGAAAAGAGCATCGAAGAACTGACTTGGCATTTGATTAAAGAACAGCTGATTGCTGCAAATGAAATCAAGGTAGAGCAAGCAGATGTCTTGAATATGGCTAAAGAAGCTACCCGTCTTCAGTTCGCTCAGTATGGCATGTTGAACATTCCTGAAGAAATGCTCGAAAACTATGCAAAAGAAATGCTGAAGAAAAAAGAATCAGTAGAATCTTTAGTGAACCGCGCCGTAGAAAGCAAACTGGCTGCTGCTTTGAAAGAAAAAGCAACATTGAACCACAAGTCGGTTACAATGGAAGAATTCAACAAGATGTTTGAATAATATTTTGGTGAGATAAGCATTGATTGCTAAATCTTACTAAAAAAGGGGGCTTTTGACCAAAAATTTTCGTTATAAGCAAAAGTTTCGATACGTCGACCGTATTTTTTTGTACTTTTGTTTGTTTGAAAAAATGGGGTTGAAAGCCTCTTTTTGTGAATAATAACTAAACCATTAAATTATGGATGATTTTAGAAAATTTGCTACTAAGCATTTAGGAATGAGCAGCATGGTGCTGGATGATGTCATTAAGTCTCAAGGCGGATATCTGAACCCTTATATTTTGGAAGAACGTCAGTTGAATGTGACACAGCTCGATGTATTCTCGCGTTTGATGATGGACAGAATTATCTTTTTGGGTACAGAAATCAATGACTATACGGCCAATACTCTTCAGGCTCAGCTCCTTTATCTGGATTCTGTAGATTCAGGAAAAGATATATCTATTTATATTAATTCGCCGGGTGGTTCTGTTTATGCCGGATTGGGCATTTATGACACCATGCAATTTATCAATAGTGATGTGGCTACTATTTGTACCGGTATGGCTGCTTCGATGGCTGCTGTTTTGCTGGTTGCGGGAACAGAAGGAAAACGTTCGGCGCTGACACACTCTCGTGTTATGATTCATCAGCCGATGGGAGGCACTCAAGGTCAGGCTTCGGACATTGAAATTACAGCACGTGAAATAATGAAGCTGAAGAAAGAGCTTTATACAATCATAGCAGAGCATTCGCATACTGATTTTGATAAGGTGTGGGCTGATTCAGATCGCGATTACTGGATGACGGCTCAGGAAGCAAAAGAGTATGGTATGATTGACGAAGTGCTGTCTCGTAAACTGGCTCTATAATATATAAGGTATAATTACATTAATATTAAGAGAAAATTGGAAGATAGTAAAACACCAAGAAACAAGAGAAAATGCAGTTTTTGCGGACGCTCTGAAAATGAGGTAGGTTTTCTTATTACCGGCATGAATGGCTGTATTTGTGACAGTTGTTCCGAGCAGGCATACGAAATTACCAAAGAAGCCCTTCGTCAGTCGCAAGGAAAGGCTGAAGAACTCAACTTGAAAGAGTTGCCTAAACCTCAACAGATTAAAGAATTCCTGGACGAGTATGTTATCGGTCAGGATGATGCGAAAAGATATCTTTCGGTAGCTGTTTACAATCACTATAAACGTTTGCTTCAGAATGCAGACGAGGATGATGTAGAAATTGAAAAATCCAACATCATCATGGTGGGTAGCACAGGAACCGGAAAAACACTGCTTGCACGTACGATAGCAAAACTATTGCATGTTCCTTTTACCATTGTTGATGCTACTGTTTTGACCGAAGCCGGGTATGTGGGGGAAGATATTGAAAGCCTTCTGACTCGTTTGCTCCAAGTGGCGGACTACAATGTGGCCGAAGCCGAAAAAGGTATTGTATTCATAGATGAAATCGACAAGATAGCCCGTAAGGGAGACAATCCTTCCATTACCCGTGATGTAAGCGGTGAGGGAGTACAGCAAGGTTTGTTGAAATTGTTGGAAGGTTCGGTTGTCAATGTTCCGCCTCAGGGAGGACGCAAGCACCCGGATCAGAAAATGATTCAGGTCAATACCAAAAATATTCTGTTCATTTGTGGCGGAGCGTTTGATGGTATTGAACGAAAGATTGCCCAGCGTCTCAACACTAATGTTGTAGGCTACAGTGCAGCCAAAGAAACGGTAAAAATAGACCGTGGTAATATGATGCAGTATATTGCACCCCAGGATTTGAAGTCATTCGGACTGATACCCGAAATAATCGGTCGTCTGCCTATTCTTACTTATTTGAATCCGTTGGATAGAAATGCATTGCGCAGCATTCTTACGGAGCCAAAAAATTCTATTATCAAGCAGTATGTCAAACTGTTTAAAATGGATAAAATAGAATTGGTATTTCAGCCCGAAGTATTCGAATACATAGTTGACAAAGCTATCGAATACAAACTTGGAGCCCGTGGATTACGTTCCATTGTAGAGACAATTATGATGGATATGATGTTTGAATTACCATCAAAGAAGGTGAAAAGCTTCGAAGTGACGTTGGATTACGCCCAAAAACAGATGGATAAAGCAAATATCTCACGGTTGCAAAATGCTTAGTATCAATATAGTAAAGGGAGAGAGAAAGAAAAATGCAATTCTTCTGAAAAATATTACTCGAAATATTCGTGTAATTTGAGAACTTGTTTATAACTTTGTTAGACAACAAAAGATGTAAAAACAAGAACGGGGAACCGCGAAAAACTATTTGAGACAATGGAGGAGAATATAAATTTGACTAACGCACTGAAAAAGTATTTTGGATTTGATACTTTCAAGGGAAACCAAGAAGCAATTATCCGTAATTTGCTGGCGGGAAACGATACATTTGTATTAATGCCTACAGGTGGCGGAAAATCATTATGTTATCAGTTGCCTTCACTCATCATGGAAGGAACGGCAATTGTTATATCTCCTTTAATTGCATTAATGAAAAATCAGGTGGATGCCATGCGTAACTTCAGCGAAGAAGACGGAGTGGCTCATTTTATCAATTCTTCATTAAACAAGTCGGCTATCGACCAGGTAAAATCAGATATTTTGAGCGGGAAGACCAAACTGCTCTATGTGGCTCCCGAGTCATTGACGAAGGAAGAAAACGTAGAGTTTCTGAGAGGCGTGAAGATTTCTTTTTATGCAGTAGACGAGGCACACTGTATCTCGGAATGGGGACACGATTTCCGTCCCGAGTACCGTAGGATCCGTCCTATTATAAATGAAATAGGAAAGGCACCTGTCATTGCGCTTACAGCTACAGCTACTCCGAAAGTTCGTATGGACATTCAGAAGAACTTGGGAATGCTGGATGCGGCAGAATTTAAATCTTCATTCAATCGTCCGAATCTTTATTATGAAGTACGCCCCAAAACGAATAATATCGACCGTGACATTATTAAGTTTATCAAGGCAAATTCAGGCAAGTCAGGCATTATTTACTGCCTGAGCCGTAAGAAAGTAGAAGAACTGGCAGAAATATTGCAAGCCAACGGCATCAATGCCCGTGCTTATCATGCTGGTATGGATTCGGCAACACGCACCGCCAATCAGGATGGTTTCCTGAAAGAAGACATCGACGTAATTGTAGCTACTATCGCTTTTGGAATGGGCATTGACAAGCCTGATGTGCGTTTTGTGATACACTATGATATTCCTAAAAGTCTGGAAGGCTATTACCAGGAAACTGGTAGAGCCGGACGTGATGGGGGAGAAGGTATGTGTATTACATTTTATTCCAATAAAGATTTGCAGAAACTGGAAAAGTTTATGCAGGGAAAACCGGTGGCGGAACAGGAAATAGGCAAACAGCTGTTGCTTGAAACAGCAGCATACGCCGAATCGTCGGTATGTCGTCGCAAATCGTTATTACATTATTTTGGTGAAGAGTTTACAGAAGATAATTGTGGAAATTGTGATAACTGTTTAAATCCTAAAAAGCAAGTGGAGGCTCAGGATTCATTGTGTGCCGTGATTGAAACAATCATAGCGGTAAAAGAAAACTTTAAAGCAGATTATATAATAGACATTCTTCTGGGTAAGGAAACTACGGAAGTACTTGCTCATAAACATGAAGAGCTTGAAGTATTCGGCTCGGGCATGGGGGAAGAAGATAAAACGTGGAATGCTGTCATTCGCCAAGCGTTGATAGCCGGTTATTTAAGCAAAGATGTCGAGAACTACGGATTACTGAAGGTGACTTCGGCAGGGCATAAGTTCCTGAAGAATCCGAAATCGTTCAAGATAGTGGAAGATAATGATTTTGAAGAGGAAGAAGAAGAAACTCCGGTTCGGGGAGGTGCTTCATGCGCAGTAGACCCTGTGCTTTATTCCATGCTGAAAGATTTGCGCAAGAAGCTGTCGAAGAAGCTGGATGTTCCTCCTTATGTTATATTCCAAGATCCTTCTCTGGAGGCAATGGCAACCATCTATCCCGTTACGCTGGAAGAACTTCAGAATATTCCGGGAGTGGGTGCAGGCAAAGCTAAACGTTACGGTCAGGAGTTCTGTGTATTAATAAAGAAGCACTGCGAAGAAAATGAGATTGAACGTCCGGAAGATTTGCGTGTCCGTACTGTTGCTAACAAATCTAAGTTGAAGGTATCTATCATTCAGGCTATCGACCGCAAGGTTGCTCTTGATGATATTGCCGTATCCAAAGGACTGGAATTCAGTGAACTGTTGGATGAGGTAGAAGCTATCGTTTATTCGGGTACTAAGTTGAATATTGACTATTTCCTCGAAGAAATTATGGATGAAGACCACTTGGATGATATCTATGATTATTTCAAAGAGTCTACAACCGATAAAATAGACGATGCAATGGAAGAATTGGGTGACGACTATACTGAGGACGAAATCCGTTTGGTTCGTATCAAGTTCATTTCTGAAATGGCAAACTAAGCAAAGGATTAATATACAAAGAAAGCCGGGTTTCTAAGTAGGATCCGGCTTTCTTTATATTGTATCGTTAATTACTATTAAATATAATACTTCTACTAATTTATTTAGTAGATTGTATTAAACTTTGCTTATATTTGTAGCGTATCTAACTGATAAACAATGAAAACAATGAAAAAACTGACAGCAAAGGAAGAAGAGATTATGAATATCTTTTGGCAACACGGACCAATGTTTATTCGTGAGATGCTGGCCTTTTATAAGGAACCTAAGCCTCATTATAATACCGTGGCTACATTGGTAAAACTGTTGGTTGAGAAAGGATTTGTAACTTTTCGTGTGTGGGGTAATAGTTATCGCTATGATGCGATAGTCTCGGAGAAAGAATACAAAGGGGCGGCATTGAGTGATGTTATTTCGCAATATTATGACAACTCTTATACTCGGGTAGTGTCACAGTTCATTGAGGAGGAGAAAATGGGACTGGATGAACTGAAGGCGTTGATAGCAAAAATTGAAAAAGGATAGGAATAAAAGAAATCGTTATGACTGCTTTTATTATTTATATATTGAAAAGCACCCTCTGTCTGTCTGCGTTTTATTTGTTGTACCGACTGCTGTTCAGGGGAACCACTCATTTTCGGTTTAATCGCCGGGTCTTGTTGTTGGGCTTGTTGGTGTGTTCATTACTTCCTTTGGTACATTTCACTTTAGAGGAAGAATTACCTGTGCATCGTTCGTTGCGTATGTTGGATGAGGCATTGACTAAAGTTACTTTGCCCCAAACAAGACAGGCTGAGGTGGGAGCGGTTGTTTCTGCCGATGCCGGAGAAAGTACATTTCTTTATTCCCGGTTTTTCTTTTTTCTTTATGTCGGGGGGTGTTCTTTTGTTTTGCTCCTGTTTTTGGCGGCATACATCCGTATGTGGCATCTGATAAAAAGCGCTTCTGTATATCGCGAAAGTGGTGTATGTTGGATAGTGACGGACAGGCAGGTAAGTCCCTTTAGTTGGGGAAATTATATTGTGATGAACCGTAAGGATTATGAAGCCTATCCGTTGATACGCTTGCACGAACAGATGCATGTATTTTATGGCCACTCGTGGGATAGCCTTTGGATGCAGTTATTACAGGTTTTCCACTGGTTCAATCCGGTGGTATGGCTGTGGCAGAAAGAGTTGCGTGACCTGCATGAGTATCAGGCAGACCATGGAGTAATCAGTTGTGGTATTGATGTAAAAACATATCAATTATTATTGGTGGAAAAAGCTGTGGGCACAAGGCTCTACTCTATGGCCTGCGGTTTCGACCATTGTTCACTTAAAAAACGTATAACTATGATGATGGAAAGAAAAACACCCGGATGGAAGCGCTTGTATATCTTGATAGCGTTTCCGTTGGCTGCGGGAGCCGTGTTCGTTTTCGCCCAGCCTAAAGTAGATGCGGCTTTACAAACAGTAGTAGTGAGACAGGCGGCCATGTGCGACAGCAGTTCGCTGAATATGTCGGTTTCGGCGGCTGATTATGCTGGACTGGCGCCGGATGCCGTTGCATTTGATGTGTATGTTAACCAGCGCAACCAGTTGATGATTGGCGTTTTTGACAAGATGGATGTGGTAAAGTTGGAAGGATTGGCAGATGCTGTATCGAAGAGATTGGTAGCCGACTTCTCTTCCCGATATGCCAAGAACAAGGAGGTGCCGCAGATAGTGGCTTGCATCACAGCCGACCGGAATGCGAAGATGGGTTGCGTTTACGAGACTAAGCAGCAGATAAGTCGCGGATATGAGTTGGCTTTGCGTGAGTTGAGTGCGGAGTATTCTGCCGAACTGTTGCAGCATAGTCTTTCCAACCGGATTGTTTATAATCCTCCCCGGTCTTATGGAAATCCGGTTGCAAAAGTGGCGGATAAAAACAAGCGCTTGGAAGGATTTGGTATCACAATTTTCATGGAAGGAGAAGAGAAAAGAAGTTTGAGAGATTTTACTTTACAGGAATTGGAATCTGAAATAGCTTCCTTGCTTGAAAGGGTGGACGTATCGAAAAACGTGATATCCATCGGTCTGAATGTGCCGAAGGATGTGCAAGAAGGTATGGTGTATGATGTCAAGCAGGTGTTGCGTAAGTTGTATCTTTTGAAGGTCGATGTAGCTCATTAAATCTTGAGAATTGACTTCTGCCGGTGATAGTAATGAAGTTTAGAAAAAAACTGCTTTCACACAAAACGAGGTGTAACTTGTTGATATATAGTGTAGAGAGGTGAAATGTACTATACGCTATGTGTGAAGGCAGATTTCACAAACTTTATTTGGATGTTCAATCAGGGATGTCTTATTTGCTGTTGTGGCCATTGCCACTCCGAAAAGACCTTGGAGTTTTTAAAAAAGTTCAAGGTCTTTTTTTAAAACTTCTTGTTCTTTTTACAAAACTTCTTGTTCTTTTTAAGGGACTGTATACTGATTTATTAAATTGGGTTTGTTTGTCTGTATCTCCAATCATCTTCCCCACTTTTTTTGAATATAGAGAATTTGTACTATTTTTGTTTTTGGAAATGACAATAGGTACTTTGTCCCATTCAGATATTTGCTGAAATGAGCACTCTAGGACTAAATTAAATCTATTAAAATACGAATGAAAACGAATCTGATTTGTGTATTGCTTTTATCCTTTTTCTTAGTAAAAATGGATGCTTTTGCTCAAAAAGCAGTTATTAAAGTAGCTTGCGTTGGAAATAGTATTACTTATGGAGCTAACATTCCCAATCGCAATAAAAATAGTTATCCGGCTCAGTTGCAAGCTTATTTGGGAAGTGATTACGAGGTCAGGAATTATGGACTTTCGGGTTGCACTCTTTTGTCAAAAGGGGATTATCCTTATGTAAAGACCCGTGCATTTGCAGACTCACATACATTTCAGCCGGATATTGTGCTCATAAAATTAGGAACCAATGATACCAAACCTCAAAACTGGCAATATAAAGATGATTTTATAGGAGATTATCAGCGACTTATTGATAGTTATAAATCATTACCTTCACATCCGCGTATCATTTTGCTGACTCCTGTCCGTTGCTTTCTGACGGATGATTCCTCCATCAGTGCAGAGCGGATAGCTGCTTCGGTTCGTCCTATGATAGAAGAGATTGCATGGAAAAACAAGTTAGAAATACTCAACCTGTTTAATTTGTTGGGTGACCAATGGGAATCACATCTTTTACCGGATCGCTTGCATCCGTCTTCTATCGGTGCCGGAAAAATGGCTCGTCAAATAGGTTCTTATTTGATTCTTACTGCAGGGTGTACAGAACAAGATAAAGCTGATTGGTTGCAAGGTAAAGAAGAATTTAATTTTCATGGTTTCTGTGGATATCAGTTTGATTGTGACGGGGCTGCTTGCAAGATTGTGAAACCTTATAAGGAGGCGAAAGGAAAGCCGTGGGTGATGCGTGCTCGATTTTGGGGACATCAACCTCAAACGGATATTGCGTTGTTGGAACAGGGATTTCATATTGCCTATTGTGATGTGGCTGATATGTATGGGGCGGACAAAGCTGTCAAACGTTGGAATAAATTGTATGCAAAGATGGTAAAAGAAGGCTTCCATAAGAAAGTTGTTTTGGAAGGTATGAGCCGGGGAGGATTGATTGTCTACAACTGGGCTGCACAAAATACTGATAAAGTTGCCTGTATCTATGCGGATGCGCCGGTGATGGATATTAAAAGCTGGCCGATGGGGAGAGGTGCTTCGGAGGGGTCGGATGATGATGTTCGGCAATTGCTTTCAGCATATGGATTTTCAAATGAAGAAGCAGCTTTAAAGTGGCGGAAAAATCCGGTGAATCATGCCGGGAAAATAGCAAAAGCCGGTATTCCTTGCTTGCACGTTGTGGGCGATGCGGACAAGGTTGTTCCGGTTAGTGAAAATACAGCTGTATTTGAAGAAGAAATGGAACGTTTGGGAGTTCCTGTTACTGTGATACATAAACCGGGAGTAGGGCATCATCCTCATTCGTTGAATAACCCCGAACCTATCGTACATTTTATTTTATCGGCTTTACATCGTCTCCCCAATGAATGTATCCATGCTGTTCCCGGGAATGAGTTCCGTTCCGGGGCCGGATGGGTAAAAGGCGTTGAATGGCATGAGGTGGATGCTGATATTAAAGCAACTTTGGCAAACAGGAAGCTGAAATTATTGCTGTTGGGTAATTCCATTACTCAGGGATGGGGAGGCACCCGAAAAGCTGTAGCCTATAAGCCCGGCAAAAAGGCAATGGATAGAGTACTTGGTGAGAAGACGTGGGAAAGTGCGGGAATATCGGGTGACCGTACTCAGAATCTTCTTTGGCGTATCCGCTATGATGATTATAATTGTTGTAAACCGGAGGTTGTTGTGATAGCTATCGGCATTAATAATTTAATATCAGGTGAAAATACACCGGAAGAAGTGGCGGAAGGTATTGTCGCTGTTACAAAGGAAGCGGTTATTGCTTTCCCCGATTCTCGTATCCTTCTTTTAGGTCTTCTCCCCGCAGGTAAGGAGAAAGGAAGTGCAATTCGCATGAGTTGTGATAAAATTCATGCCATATTGAAAAAAAAGAAATTGGCTGGCGCTGAATATGTGAATCCTACCGAATGGTTCTTGGATGCAGATGGAAGAATACGTGACGAACTTTATAGCGGTGATTATACACACTTGACGGAGGAAGGATATAAATTAATGGCTGATAAAATAATGAAGGCTTTGTTAGAGCAGGGTTGATTATTTTTTTTGCTAAATTTTCTTTCACCCTAACAAAAAAATATTCTATCATTTTCCGGTATTGAATAAAACTCGTATATTTGCACGCAATAAATTCAAAACGCATTAAGCCCTATGTCATTTATTGCAGATAAAATTGTAATGGACGGATTGACTTACGATGATGTATTGTTAATCCCAGCCTATTCTGAAGTTTTACCCAAAACAGTCGAACTCTCGACTAAGTTCTCACGCAACATCGAGTTAAAAGTACCTTTTGTGACTGCCGCCATGGATACAGTCACTGAGGCTAAAATGGCTATTGCCATCGCTCGTGAAGGCGGTATCGGTGTTATTCATAAAAACATGTCTATAGAAGAGCAGGCACGTCAGGTAGCTATCGTGAAACGTGCTGAGAATGGTATGATTTATGATCCCGTAACTATTAAGAGAGGTTCTACCGTGAGAGATGCTTTGGCGCTGATGGCTGAGTATAGAATCGGTGGTATTCCTGTAGTGGACGATGAAAGATATTTGGTCGGTATTGTCACCAATCGTGACCTTCGTTTTGAGAAAGATATGGATAAGCGTATCGATGAAGTAATGACGAAAGATAATATTGTTACTACCAACCAGACTACCGATATGGAAGCTGCTTCACAAATTTTGCAGGAACATAAGATTGAGAAGTTGCCCGTAGTGGACAAAGATGGTAAACTGGTAGGCTTGATTACTTATAAGGATATTACAAAGGCAAAAGATAAACCAATGGCTTGTAAAGATGCCAAAGGAAGACTGCGTGTGGCTGCCGGTGTCGGTGTGACGGTGGATACACTCGACCGTATGCAGGCTTTGGTGGATGCCGGTGCCGATGCTATTGTTATCGATACAGCTCATGGACATTCCAAGTATGTTATTGAGAAATTGAAAGAAGCAAAGAAACGCTTCCCGAACATTGATATTGTAGTAGGTAATATCGCAACCGGAGAAGCTGCAAAAGCATTGGTTGAAGCCGGTGCAGATGCAGTGAAAGTTGGTATCGGTCCGGGTTCCATCTGTACAACCCGTGTAGTTGCTGGTGTGGGCGTTCCTCAGTTGTCTGCTGTGTATGACGTGGCTAAGGCCTTGAAGGGTACAGGTGTTCCTTTGATTGCCGATGGTGGCTTACGTTATTCGGGAGATGTCGTAAAGGCTCTGGCTGCCGGTGGATATAGTGTAATGATTGGTTCATTGGTTGCCGGAACAGAAGAATCTCCGGGTGATACTATCATCTTCAATGGTCGTAAGTTTAAGTCATATCGCGGTATGGGTTCTTTGGAAGCGATGGAGAATGGTTCTAAAGACCGTTACTTCCAAAGTGGAACTTCCGATGTGAAGAAATTGGTGCCGGAAGGCATTGCTGCACGTGTTCCTTACAAAGGTACTTTGTACGAAGTAATCTATCAGTTGGTAGGTGGTTTGCGTGCAGGTATGGGATATTGTGGCGCAGCTAATATTGAGAAACTGCATGATGCCAAATTTACTCGTATTACTAACGCCGGTGTATTGGAAAGCCATCCGCATGATGTAGCTATCACTAGTGAGGCTCCTAATTACAGCCGTCCTCAATAAAATGAAAAAATAATGCCGCGTTATTTGCTCGGTGTTCTCTTGCTTCTCCTTGTGTCTGTGTCCGAAATGCAGGCGCAAGGAGATGTCGTGTTGTATATTGAGGGTAAGCCTGTCTATCGTTCCGAATTCGAGTATTATTATCGAAAAGCTCCCAAGCAGACTCCCGAGGCTTATTTACCTGCTTTTATCAATTATAAACTGAAGGTAAGATACGCTATGGATAGTGGTTTGGATACTGTCTCTGCTTTTCGCAGGCAACTTTCGTTTTATGAAGGTCGTTTGGTGAAATCGTATGTGGTGGATGCCGGTATGGAGGAACAGGAAGCCCGTTTTATTTATGAACGGAACAAACAGCGACTTCAAACGAATGATTGGGTGAGGATCGCTCATATCAGTAAATATTTGCCTCAAAATGCGACTCCGGTCGCAGAACAGGCGGCGCAAGCTGTAATGGATTCTATTTATTCAGCGTTGCGGAGTGGGGCTGATTTTTCATTGTTGGCACGCCGTTATTCAGACGATGCAGACAGCCGGCAAGTCGGAGGCTTGTTGCCTTGGATGCCTGTCAATAAGAACATGCAGGAATGGGTGAATAAATTGACAGTGCTGGAAAAGAACAAAATCTCGGTTCCTTTTTATTCTCCTTTAGGTCTTCATATCGTCAAGTGGGTAGAGCGTAAGCCTTTTGCCTCATATCACGACAAAAAGGAGGAAATACAAGCATATATGGAGCATGGAGGAGTTTGCTCTTCTTCGGTCAGAAAAGATGTTTTAGCCCTTTACCGGTCAGGGGCTTTGGCCGGGAAATATCCCGATTGGGCGTTACGTTTGCAAGAGGTACATGATGGTTTATTGGTTTCTTATCTCACGCGGAAGTATCAGGAGACAGAATATGCTTGTTCCGAAGCCGATTTGGAACACTATTTCAAGCAGCATAAATCGGATTATGCTTGGGATTTGCCTCGATATAAAGGAGCTGTTATTCATTGCAGGAATAAGAAAATGGCTTCTGTCATTAAGAAATATTTAAAGAAAAAGCCGATGGAGGAGTGGAAATCCGCTTTGGAAAAGTTGATGATGCACACGGCGGTTCCGCAAGCAAGCATAGAAGTGGGCGTATTTATTATAGGGAAGAATCAATATGTCGATAAATTAGTTTTTAAGTGTGGAAGTTTTGAACAAGTTCCCGGTTTTTCTTATACCTTTGTGATGGGTAAGAAATTGAAAAAGGGACCGGAGAGCTATTTGGATGTAAAAGAATCGGTAATCCGTGATTATCAGGCTATACATGAGGACTCTTGGATGAAAGAATTGAAACGAAAATATAAGGTTGAAATTAACCAAGAGGTTTTAAAAACAGTTAATAATAACGGAAGTAATTAATTATTGCAGTATCTTCGTTCACTATTTTAATGCTTTATGAGTATCGTGAAAAACTGGGGAGTAATACTTGTGATTGCCGCTGCCATGACTGGATGCGGTCAGGAGCATAACCATAAAGGAAAAACTCCTTTGGTGGAAGTGTCCGGCGAATTTCTGTATAAGGAAGATTTGCAGGCGGCTCTTCCTCTCAATATATCGAAGGATGATAGTGTATTGTTTGCCGAACACTATATCAGGAACTGGATAGAGGATGCGCTGCTGTTTGATAAGGCGGAGGGGAATATTCCCGATAATGATAAAATCTCCAAACTGGTGGAAAATTATCGCCGTGCATTGATTATGCACACTTATCAAGAGGAGTTGGTGAATCAGAAATTGGCAAACGATATCAGTGAAGAGGAAATAAATGCTTATTATGAAAAGAACAAAGAACTGTTCCGGTTGGACAATCCATTGGTCAAAGGGCTTTTTATAAAGGTTCCTCTCAGTTCTCCTGATTTGGGAAATGTGCGGGTGTGGTATCGGAAGAATAATCAGGACGTTATTGAAAAATTGGAGAAGTATAGTTTGCGTAATGCAGTGAGTTATGATTATTTTTATGACCGTTGGACATCTGTGCCCGATGTGGCTGCCAAGATACCTTTGAAGGTGCTTGATACGGATGCAAACTATTTGGATAAAAATAGAAATGTAGAAGTCAAGGACACGGCCTTTTGCTATTTCTTACATATAGAAGATTTCTTGGACAAGGATAAACAAAAGCCGTTGGACTTTGCCAGAGATGAAATAAAAGAGATTTTAATTAATCTGAAGCGTGTGGAATTTATTAACAAGGTGAAAGAGGACTTGTATCAACGGGCTTCGGATAGAAACAAGATTATTTATTATTATTTGAATTCAGATGAATAAATTGATGTGTACTAAAGTTTATGCACTGTTACTGATGCTGTTCGCTGCTGTTTCTGTATATGGACAAGACAACGTTATAGACGAAGTTGTGTGGGTGGTAGGCGATGAGGCTATCCTTAAATCTGACGTAGAAAGTGAGCGGTTGAATGCTCAGTATGAAGGACGCAAGTTTGACGGAGATCCGTATTGTATTATTCCTGAACAGCTTGCTGTTCAGAAGTTGTTCCTTCACCAGGCAGCTATCGATAGTATTGAAGTTTCTGAACAGGAAGTGATTGGTCAAGTGGAAAGACGTACCAATTGGCTAATCGAACAAGTAGGAGGTTCTAAGGAGAAATTGGAAGAGTATTATAATAAGACTTCTACCCAGATACGCGAAATGCTTCGTGAGAATATCCGCGATGGCTTGACTGTGCAGAAAATGCAACAGCATATTGTGGGGGAGATTAAGATAACTCCTGCCGAAGTGCGCCGTTATTTTAAGGATTTGCCGCAAGACAGTATTCCTTTTGTTCCCACTCAGGTGGAGGTGCAGATTGTGACATTGGAACCTAAAATTCCGTTGGAAGAAGTAGAGCGTGTGAAGAAAACTTTGCGTGACTATACAGATGGTATTAATTCCGGTAAAATGTCATTTGCCACATATGCCCGTTTTTATTCTGAAGATCCCGGAACGGCGCGTCGTGGCGGTGAGCTTGGCTTTATGGGCAAAGGAGAATTGGTGCCCGAATATGCCAATGTCGCTTTTAACTTGCAGGATCCTAATAAGGTTTCAAAGATTGTAGAAACTGAGTTTGGTTTTCACATTATCCAATTGATTGAAAAACGCGGTGACCGTATTAATACCCGCCATATTTTGTTGAAGCCGAAAGTGGAGGAAAAAGACTTGGAGGCAGCTTTAGTTCGTTTGGATTCTATTGCTGATGACATCCGCAACCAGAAATTTACTTTTGATGATGCTGCTACTTATATTTCTCAGGATAAGGATACAAAGAATAACCATGGTTTGATGGCTAACAAGAATACCGGTACGGCGCGTTTTGAAATGCAGGACTTGGCACAAGTTTCTCAGGAAGTGGCCAAGATGGTGGAAAATATGAACGTAGGTGAGATATCAAGAGCATTCACTATGATAAACGATAAAGGAAAAGAGGTGTGCGCCATTGTAAAGCTGAAAAGTCGTATTAACGGACATAAGGCGACCATTTCGGAAGACTATCAGCGTCTGAAGGCTATCGTCATGGAAAAACGTAGTGAAGATAAGCTTGAAAAGTGGATCAAAGAAAAGCAAAAACATACCTATGTGCGTATTAATGAGAAGTGGCAGAAATGTGATTTTAAATATCCGGGTTGGATAAAAGAATAAATGTAGTATATTGAACCGTATGCTTGAAAAAAGAAAAAAAAATAACTCTTCGAGCAGGCATAGGATACTTTTGTTTAGTGTCCTGTGCCTGTTTGTCTTTTGCTTGTTGGCTCAGGTTAATCCCACTAAAAAGGCTGAACCGAAGCCTGCCAAGAGTAAAGTGTATCTGTTGCATTCCGATGTGTTGAAAAAAAGTCCTTTAAATCCTGACCCTGATGCACAGATATTGGTTGGAAATGTGACTTTTCGCCATGATAGTGTTTATATGTATTGTGACAGTGCCTGCTTTTATGAAAAGACCAATTCGCTGGAGGCTTTTGATAATGTAAAAATGGTGCAGGGAGATACGCTGTTTTTGTATGGGGATTATCTTTTTTATGATGGAAACACACAGATAGCCCAAGTGCGCAATAATGTGCGCATGGAGAACAAGAATACTACATTGCTGACCGATAGTCTGAACTATGACCGTATTTATAACCTTGGTTATTATTTCGATGGCGGTACGCTGATGGATGAAGAAAACGTGTTGACTTCGGAATGGGGAGAGTATAGTCCTGCTACTAAACAGTCGGTTTTTAATTATGATGTGAAACTTGTAAATCCTAAGTTTATATTGACTTCGGATACTTTGCGTTATAATACAGCCAGTAAGATTGCCAATATTGTAGGTCCGTCGGATATCGACAGTGATAATAACCATATTTATTCGGAATTGGGTTTCTATAATACCCAGATTGGTCAGGCAGAGTTACTCAATCGTTCTGTATTAACCAATGAAGGCAAGCAGTTGACGGGCGACAGTTTGTTTTATGACCGTGTGAAAGGATATGGAGAAGCTTTTGACAATGTATTGTTTAACGATACCATTAATAAAAACATGCTTACCGGTGACTATTGTTATTACAATGAACTGACTAAATATGCCATTGCGACCCAAAAAGCGGTGGCGGTAGATTATTCACAGGGCGATAGTTTATTTATGCATGCCGATACGTTGCAGATGTATACTTTCAATCTGAATACAGATTCCACCTTCCGTGAAACAAGAGCATATCATAAAGTGCGCATGTACCGCACGGATGTGCAGGGAGTATGTGATTCACTAGTCTTTTCGTCTAAAGACAGTTGTCTGACTATGTATTATGATCCGATTCTTTGGAATAATAATCAGCAGTTGTTGGGTGAGGAAATTATGATTTACATGAATGACAGTACTATTGATTGGGCCCATATTCACAATCAGACTCTATCTGTCGAAAAATTGGATTCTGTTAATTATAATCAGGTAACAGGAAAAGATATCAAGGCATATTTCAAGAATGGAGAGATGCATCAGGTAGATGTTATCGGTTCGGTTCGTGTTGTTTATTATCCGATGGAGAGCGACAGCACATTGATTGGCATGAATGTATCGGAGACAAGCCTTTTGAATATATATTTGGAAAACCGGAAAATGAAAAAGATGGTCATGAGTCCGAAATCAAATGGTACTCTTTATCCGATGCTTCAACTTCCACCCGATAAAATGAAACTGGAAAATTTTAATTGGTTTGACTATATTCGTCCGCTCAACAAAGAGGATATTTTTAACTGGCGCGGAAAGAAAGCCGGGCAGGAGTTAAAGAAGAGTAATCGAGGTGCCGCGCCTCTGCCAAATCAGGACTTGTTTAATAAAAAGAAGAAATAACTATGGGAATGTTTAAAATGGAAAAACCTCGTCGTTTCAACCACCAATACATATATGTGGATGAACGCAAAGAGAAATTGCAGAACAATTAGGAATCTCCAGATCATATGTGTCCAGAATTGAAAAAAGTGCAATTGAAAAATTAAAAGAATATTTTTAAGTTGACATGATAAAAAAATCAGGTTAAAATAACTTCAATTTCCAAACAAAATCGAACAATCTAAATTCTAAGAATGTCTGGAAATCAAGTCGTATCGACGAATATCACACAATCAGAGAAAAGTAATAAGGTAACTGTAAAATTGAATAAAGTACAAGAAGGAGTGTGTAAATGGCATATAGTACAGTAATATCAGCGGCACTATCAGGTCTTGATGTCATGCCTGTGCGGGTGGAGGCGGACGTCAGTAATGGTCTGCCGATGCTCCATATGGTGGGATATCTGTCGTCAGAGGTGAAGGAAGCATCGGAAAGAGTCAGAACAGCGATCCATAATGCCGGAATTAATCTGCCGGCAAGAAAGATGATCGTAAATCTGGCTCCGGCCACGGTGAGAAAAAAAGGTGCGCTATTTGACCTGCCGATCGCAATCGCATTGTTAGCATCTTTGGGTGAGATAAGAGGAGAGACTCTGGAAAAAATGATGATCGTAGGAGAGCTGGGATTAGATGGAAGCGTACAGAAGGTTTCCGGAGTATTGCCAATCGTGTTAAAGGCAAGGGAGATTGGGTGTCGCACCTGCATAGTTCCAATGGAAAATGTGACAGAAGGGGCATTGGTAAGCGG
>ENA-OQNO01000764-OQNO01000764.1-human-gut-metagenome-genome-assembly--contig:-NODE-764-length-26306-cov-3.596356_pt1 | contig 26306 bp, 20 predicted proteins | sample MGYA00242629_ERZ504880 | MGnify/ENA primary metagenome ERZ504880 (study PRJEB26092, sample SAMD00036377) | human gut metagenome | host: Homo sapiens | study: EMG produced TPA metagenomics assembly of... | reverse complement strand
GCACTGACATCAACTGGTAATGCGGCTCCACGGATCGGGGTCCCGTGCGCTATTTTGTGGCCGAAATCGGGGCCGACGTGGGCATCGCGCATGACGGCGACGCCGACGGCGTCATGCTGGTGGACGCGCAGGGAAACGAGATCGACGGCGACGTAGTGGAAACGGTGTGCGCCATCGATCTGAAGCAGCGCGATCTGCTGCCCGGCAACACGGCCGTGTCCACGGTCATGTGCAACCTGGGCCTCACCCATGCGCTGCGCGACGCGGGCATCGAGCTTATCCAGACGAAGGTGGGCGACCGCTACGTGCTGGAGGCCATGCGCAAAGGCGGGTTCGTCGTTGGCGGCGAGCAGAGCGGCCACATGATCTTCCTCGAGCATAATTCCACGGGCGATGGCCTGGTGACGGCCCTCCAGTTCCTGGCCGCCTGCAAACGGGCCGGTAAATCCGTTGAGGACGCCGCTTCCGTTATGACGCGTTTCCCGCAAACCCTCATCAACGTGAAGGTGCAGGACAAGCATGCGGTGGACGGCAACGACGTCGTGCAGGCTGCCGTTCGCGCTGCCGAAGACGCCTTGGGCGATTCCGGGCGCGTGCTGCTGCGACCCTCTGGAACCGAACCGGTGGTGCGCGTGATGGTGGAGGCTGCAAGCGCCGAAGACGCCGAGCGTCATGCAGCGGCGATCGCTGCGGTGGTCGAGCGCGAGGTGTAGCGTCCTTGTCGCCAAAAAAAGAAACCCGCCGGCGGGTTTCTTTTTTTGGCACGCCGAGCATGGCGCGCGTTTCCAGCGGGTGAAAGTCCCTAACGCCGCGCTCGGCAGCGGGACGCGGTTACTTTCTCACGAACAGGCTGAGGAAGCGTACGAGCAGGCTCGGCTTCTTCTTGCCGGGCGCAGAAGCGGCTACGATCTCCTGATGCGAGGCCGACTCTCCGCCCTCGTTTGCGGGCGGCTCTATCGCATCCGCTTCCAGGGCTTCCGCCTCCATTGCTTCGTCGGCTGCGGCCGAGGCTGCCTCGACCTGCTCCTCGGCTTTGACCGCCCTCACCGCTTCGGCTGCCTGAGCTGCAGCGCGCGCCGCCGCCTCGGCAGCGAGTTCGGCGGCCTTGTTCGCGGCAGCCGCTATGACCTCGGCTTCCCGGGCCGATGCCTGCGCGTCGGGCATGGTAGGGGCTGCGGGGCGCTCGTCGCTTTCCGCAGGCGCGGCGGCTTGGCGGTTGAAGGCTGCGTCGGGCTCGGACTCGTCCCGCGCCGCCATCCTGCGTCGGGTCGCGTCGCGCGCCGCTTCGTTCTCGGCCGCTTCCAATCGGCGCTTCTGCGCCTGCTTGATGAAGAACTCCTGCGACTCGAACAGCGCGGTCTCGCCGTTGTCGCCCTGCTTGGCAAGCGATCCGAGCGCGGTGTAGCTTTTATCGGGCAGCAGTTCGCGCAGCTTCGCTGTGTCCGCCATGCTGACGTCCAGGTATCCCAGGATCTGCTCGCGCAGCTCTTTGTCCAGCACGGGCCATGCGATCTCGATGCGCTTGTCCATGTTGCGCGTCATGAGGTCGGCGCTCGACAGGTACAGTTTCATGTTGTCGCGCGACCCGAACCCGTAGATGCGGCTGTGCTCGAGCAGGCGTCCTACGATGGACACCACGCGCACGTTTTCGGTGAACCCCTCAAGCCCGGGCACGATGCACGAGATGCCGCGCACGAACAACGTGACCGGAACGCCTGCCTGCGATGCTTCGACCACCTTCTCGATTACGTCTTTGTCGGTGACGGAGTTGGTCTTGAAAAACAGACCGCATGGCTCGCCCGCGCGAGCGCGCTCCATTTCCCGGTCGATGCCGGCAAGGATCATCGGCTTGATCTGCAGCGGGGCAACCCACATGATGTCGTAGTTGTCCGACGTGTTCTCGAGCGCCATGTTGCGGAAGAACTCGGTGGCGTCGCGGCCGAACGTCTCATCGGTGGTGATGAACGCCAGGTCGGTGTAGAGCTTCGCCGTCTTCTCGTTGTAGTTGCCGGTACCCAGTTGGGTGATGTGCTGCAGGCCATGTTCGGTTTGACGGGTGATGCAGCAGATTTTCGAGTGCACCTTGAAGTCGCGGAATCCGTAGATCACCTTGCAGCCGGCCTGCTCGAAGCGTTGCGACCATTCGATGTTGTTGCTTTCGTCGAACCGCGCGCGCAGCTCGAACAGCGCTGTGACCTCCTTGCCGTTCTCGGCTGCCGCGATGAGCGCTTCTGCCAGATGGGACTGGCTTGCCAGGCGGTACAGCGTGATCTTGATGGAGATGACGCTCGGGTCGTTGGCGGCCTCGCGCAGAAGCTGCACGAACGCGTCCATCGTTTCGTACGGGTAGGACAGCAGCACTTCCTTTTCGGTTACCTGGTCGATGACCGGGCGGTTGCGGTCAAGGCACCCCGGCCACTGCGGCGTGAAGGGAGCGTTCGTCATCTTGGCGCGCTCCTTCTCGGGCAGGCGGCCGCCCAGCCCCCAGGTGAAGCTCATATCCAGCGGTACCGAGGTGACGAACGCCTGATGGGATTTCAGCCCTAGGCGTTTGAGCAGCAGCTTTTCCAGCGTAGACGACAAGGGCCGTTCGCTTTCCAATCGCACCGGAGCAAGACGGGCGCGCTTCTTGAGGATGCGCTTCATGTGCTCGCGGTAATCCTCGTCGCTCTCGTCGGTTCCTTCGGTGGCGTCCAGGTCGGCGTTGCGCGTGACGCAGATGACGTTGGTGTGCTTGACGGCGTACATGCTGAAAATCTCGGATGCCACCATTTCGATGGCGTGCTCCAGCAAGATGAACTGCAGTCCGTCGCCTGGCAGCTCGATAACGCGCGCGCATTGCTTCGGCATGGGCACCAGCCCCAGCGTTACGCCTTCGGCTCCAAGGTTTTTCGCCTTGTCGGGTTTGGCCGCTTTGTCCGCGCCCTTCGCCTTCGCGGTTTTCTTGCCCAGGTTGATCTCCTCGTTCAGCCGCACCACGACGTACAAGGCTCCGTTTTCAAGGTGCGGAAACGGATGGCGCGTATTGATGATCTGCGGAGACAGAAACGGCAGAACGTTTTGCTGAACGTAGCGCGACAGGAACGCGCGCTGGTCGTCGGTCAGGTCTTCGGGGCGCAGGTGGCACACGCGGCGTTCGCGCAGCAGGCGGCGAACCTCCTCGAAGGTTCGTTCCTGAATGGGGTAGAGTTCGCGGCAGCGCGCGTAAATCGCGTCAAGCTGTTCGGCGGGCGTCATGTTCGACTTCGAGTCGATGATGTGCTTTTTCACCAGGGCCAAGTCGGTCAGGCTGCCCACGCGCACCATGAAGAACTCCTGCAGGTTGCTCCAGAAGATGGAGATGAAGTTCAGTCGCTCGAGCAGCGGCACCGTTTCGTCGGCTCCCTGGTCAAGCACGCGCTCGTTGAACGTGAGCCACGACAGCTCGCGGTTCTGCAGGTAGGGTGCCGCCTGCATGCGTTCGTCCGCAACGCCGTCCGCGGCGGATGCATGGGCGGCTGGCGCCTGGTGATCGGGAACGGCCGGGCTTGTCTTCGGATGGTCCGGACCCTGCTTGGAGGTGGTTTCGATCGACGGCTTCTTGCTTGCTTCCATGAGCTTCCCTTCCCGTACGTTCCGTCAACGTGCGCTGATGCGCGTGATGGCGAATCGGTTCCTTTAGAGCAGCATGCGTTCGATCAGGTATCCTTCGCGAACGCCGTATTTGCAGATTTCCAGGCGTTGCGCGCCGAAGGCGTCGAACAGCGCATGGAGAATGATGCAGCCCGGTACTAACGTATGCACGCGCTCGGCAGAGGCTTTGAGCGCGGCATGGGCAAATGCGTCGGGGTCGATACGGCACCACTTCAGTATCGCATGAATGTCGTCGCGCGTCATGGTTTTGGGCCGGGCTGCCGTGCCTGTGGCTTGTTGCAGCATCTTGGCGGCGGCGCGCGTGCTGCCGCCAATGCCGTACAGGGTGTCCGCTCGGTATATTTCAGGGTGCGGCAGCTTGTCCAGATGGTCGCGCAGCGCATGCTCGATGGCGCGCATCTCGGGGTCTGCGGGCAGGATGGCTCGCACGTAGCGCGCGAACGACGAGAGCGATCCTTGCCCCAAGCTGACGTTGTCGAAATCGCGGCCGTCTTCGATGCGCGTGAGCTCGGTCGAGCCGCCGCCGATGTCCACCAAGGTTCCGCAGGCGACCGCTCGATCGCAGGTGGCTCCGACGAACCCCAGGTGGGCCTCGTCTTGCGCGGAAAGCAGGGATATGGGCAGCCCGGTGCGCTCCTCGATCTCGGCTACGGCCTGGTTGCAGTTCGAGGCGTTTCGCAGCACGGCGGTGGCGAACACCTCGAGCTTTTTGCAATCGAAGTACCGCGAGCGCTTTGCGTGGCCTTTGAGCACGCTGACGGCCCGATCGATGCCCGCCTGGGTGAACGTGCCGTCCACAACGTAGGCGGAAAGGCCGGCCATCACCTTGTCGTTGATGAGGCTTTTGAAATCCTTGTTCGTGTACGTTTTCCGGCAGTTGTCCTTCGCTTCGTATATGACGAGGCGAATAGAGTTCGATCCGAGGTCAATTACTCCGTAGTTGGGCATGATGGCTTCTTCGTGGGTCGTTCGGCTGCTGCGGCAGGCGCCGTGCGAACGGCGTCTTGCGCACGTCGCCGCGCTGGTTGGTCATTGATTCCATTGTAGGCAAACCGTGGCTGGTCGCAAAGCGCGCTCGCGAACCCGGCACCAAGATTTTACCTTGAGTTGATGCGGTCGAACGGCCCGATTTCCCGCTGTGCTATGATGGGGTGCATCCCCGGAGAAAGGATGCGCGTATGCTGGAGACCGTCGATTTCTCGCTGGAGGCCCTGCCGAAAGACGAGTACAAACTGCGTCGCGACCAGCTTACGGATCGGCTCGTGGTGCTGCAGCAGCAAGCGCGCGCGCAAGGAGTCGGGCTGGTGGTCTTGTTCGAGGGTTGGGACGGGGCGGGCAAGGGCAGTCGCATCTCCGATCTCCTCTATCATCTGGATGCGCGCGCGACCAGCGTGCACGTCACGGAGAACCTCGACGTCAAGGCTGCACGGACCTTTGCGGGCGCGTCGTACGGCGTCACGGGATTCTACCCGATCATGCAGGAGTTCTGGCAATCGCTCGGCATGCGCGGCACCACCACGTTCTACGACCGCGGTTGGTACACCGCTGCGGTTCAGCACATGCTGTACGCCGAATACGGAAGCCTGACCATGGCCCAGGCTGAAAAGGCCAAGGGCGAGCGCAAGGCCGTGGCCGCCGCCATGGCCGAGGCGCGCGACGAGCGTCACATCAGCGCGCTGCGCCGCCACCTTACGTCGGCGGCCGACTTCGAACGCCAGCTGGTGGACGACGGCTATCTGGTGGTGAAGTTTTTCGTGCACGTGACCAAGGAAGCGCAGAGAAAGCGCCTGACGCGCTTGCACGACGATCCCGCTACGCGCTGGCGAGTCAGCGAGGAGAAGCTGGCGCGCATAGGAAACTACGAGGAGGCCTACCGCCTGTACGACAACCTGCTGGAAGGCAGCGACTTCGCGTACGCTCCCTGGCATCTGGTCAACGGGGAGGACAAGCGCCGCGCGAACCTGCAGATAGCCGAGACGCTCGTCAACGCGTTGAGCGGCGCGCTTGCCGCGCAGCCCAACGCCGAAGCTGCTGCGGCGGCAGCGAAGGCCCAGGCGAACTCCGCGGGCGCTTTGGAGGAGGCTCCTCTGTTCGGCCGCGCGCCGGAAGAGGAGGCCCGCATCTTGGCCGCCGCGCAGAAAGAAGCCGACGAAGCCCGCGCCCGCGCTCCTCGCGCCTCGCGTTTTCGCCAGGTGGACGATCCTCCCGCCCTCGATCAAGTCGACCATGGTCTCGCGCTGGATCTGACGGTCTACAAAGAGCAGCTCAAAGAGCAGCAGCGGCGTTTGAACAGGCTGGAAATGGAAATGTACCAGAAGCGTATCCCGCTCATGCTCATGTACGAAGGCTGGGATGCGGCGGGCAAGGGCGGCAATATCAAGCGCGTGGCCCAGGCGCTCGATGCGCGCGCCTACACTATATTCCCCAGTCCCGCCCCCACGAAGCCCGAGCTGCTGCACCCGCATCTGTGGCGGTACTGGACGCGCCTTCCGAAAGCGGGGCACGTGGGCATCTACGACCGCAGCTGGTACGGGCGCGTGCTGGTCGAGCGCGTGGAGGGGTTCGCATCGCCTTCTGAATGGGCTCGCGCGTACGACGAGATCAACGAGTTCGAGCAAGACCTTGTGCGCTGGGGCGCCATCCTGCTCAAGTTCTGGGTCGACGTGAGCCCCGAAGAGCAGCTGCGTCGGTTCCACGACAGGCAGAACGATCCGGCGAAGCAATGGAAGATCACCGATGAGGACTGGCGCAATCGCGACAAGCATCCGCAGTACCAGGCCGCAGTCGAGGATATGTTCCGGCTCACGTCGACGCCCTTCGCTCCGTGGATCGTCCTGGAAAGCGATGACAAGCGGTACGCGCGCGTGAAGGCGCTTAAAATTATCAACGACGCCCTGGAAGCTCGCTTGCGTGAAAACTGAGATCGCGTTACTATGATCGTTAGCCATTAACACCGACTGCGTGCTTTCGCGCGCTTGATTAAAGGGGAAGCCATGACTCTGTTTGGAATGACCGTGCCCATGGAGGCCATCTGGGTCGTCGTCGCGATCATCGTGCTCATCATCGTCATCTTCATTGCGAAGGGATTCATTGACGAGATGAAGAAGTAGCTGCTGCGGGCGCTGGCCCGAAGTCGTGAAAATTGCGTTTTTGACTACATCGCGCCCTCGTATCGGGGGCGTTTTGCTTATTATGGTAACGGTCTGGCAGCAACGGGCGCGCCAAACGGTCGAGGACGAGACAACGCCCGTGGTTCGACGATCATCCGAAAGGCGAACATGACCGACTATCGACAGTATCCCGATCCCGAGCCGCGCGGCCGTCATGCTCGCGCGCGGGTTCAGCAGGAGGCCGGGAATCGACGTCCTGCAAACCCCGAGGATCGCAGGGCCGCCGCCGGCTCCGGCGCTCGAAGGGCTCCTGCGTCCCAGCAGCCCGGCCAGGGGCAGCCGGCGCCGCAGTACCAGGCGCCGCGCCAGCAGGCTCCCCGTCAACAGGCGCCGCGTCCGGCGCAGCCCTACGCGCAGCCGACGCAGCAGCAGGCCGCGTATCGGCCCCAACCTCAACCTTATCAGCAAGCCTATCGTCCCGTGCAGCCTCAGGCGGGGCAGCAGGCGTACCGTCCGGCACCGGCTTCGTACGGCTACGGCTGCATGGGCCCGTCCGGGCCGAACGGGCCGGGCGCGAACGGCCACAAGAAGAAGGGCGGTCCGTGGCGCGTGGTCTTCTGGATCGCGCTCGTGGTGTTCGTGGTGTCTTTGGCCGCCCTCGGCGCCATCGGCTTCAGCTATTGGCAAGGCCAGCAAACGTACAACGAAGTGGCTCAGGACGGTTTCAAGCCGCCTGCGGACATCGAGGGAACGTCGCTTGCGGATTTCAAGGTTGATTGGGATGCGCTCAAGGCCATCAACCCCGATACCGTGGGCTGGATCTACGTGCCCGGCACGAACATCAACTACCCCATCGTGCACACGACCGACAACGAGAAGTACCTCACGCACGACTTCAAGGGTTCGGAGGGCTGGATCGCCACGTTCGGCGCCATTTTCCTGGCGGCCGAGAACGCGGGCGATTTCTCCGATGCGAACAACATCGTGTACGGCCACCACCTCAACGACGGATCCATGTTCGCCTCCATCGCGGGCATGGACGATCCTGCGGCGTTCAATGCCAGTCGCACCGCGTACATCCTCACGCCCCAGGGCAATCTCAAGCTGACCACGTTCTCGCTCGTGCATTGCGCCGCCGACGACCCGCTTGCGCAAACTGCGTTCGCCAGCGAAGAGGAGCGCACGGCTTACGTGCAGGACAAGATCGGCCGTTCGGTGGTGAGCGTTTCCGATCTGCCCGCAGCGGCCGATATGAAGCAGACGTTCGCGTTCGCCACGTGCGACAACCTGCCGTCCGACGGCCGCTGGGTACTGTTCAGCTACGTGGCCGAATCGACCATCGGCCCCGCGCCCGCCGATGCGGCCGAGGGCGGCCTGGCCGACCCCAACGCCGCCGAAGCCGTGGGCGACGCGTCGAAGGAGATCGCTTCATGAGCATGTCCGCATTCCCGGGCGAGCGCCCCGATCGCCTTGAGGAGGAGTGCGCCGTGTTCGGCGTGTTCGCTCCCGGCGAGGGCGAGGACGTCGCCCGCATGGCGTGCTTCGGCCTGCAGGCGCTTCAGCATCGCGGGCAGGAAAGCGCGGGCATTGCGGTGGGCGATGGCGAAACCGTTATGGTCGCCAAGGACTTGGGCCTGGTCACGCAGGTGTTCGACGAGGCGAGCCTGGCCGCGCTCGACGGATTCGTGGCCGTGGGGCACGCTCGGTACTCCACAAGCGGCGCGGCGGCGTCGTGGGAGGCCGCGCAGCCGCATATCTCGGCCATCGACGAAGTGCTGATCGCGCTTGCGCACAACGGCACGCTCGTGAACACGAACGCGCTGCGCGCGCGCCTGGTGGGCGAGGGCGTGCAATTCCGCGCCGGCACCGACAGCGAGGTGGCCGCGAAGGCCATCGGGCGCGTCACCCAGGAAACGCACCATCTGCGCAACGGCATCCGCTACGCGATGGAGCACCTGGAGGGCGCCTACGCCATGGTGCTCGCCAGCCCCGACTCGCTGTACGCGTTTCGCGATCCGAACGGCATACGCCCTTTGTGCATCGGCGAGCTGCCCGACGGCCGCGGTTGGGCGGTGTCGAGCGAGACGTGCGGGCTGGACATCGTGGGCGCAGCGTACCTGCGCGACGTGGAGCCGGGCGAGATCGTCCGTTTCAGCCGCGAGGGCATGCATTCCGAACAGGGCGTACCCGCGGGCAGGCGCGCATCGTGCATATTCGAGTACGTGTACTTCGCGCGACCGGACAGCGTCATCGACGGGCAAAGCGTGTACCAGGCGCGCCGCAACATGGGGCGCATCCTGGCGCAGGAGGCGCCCGTCGAGGCCGATCTGGTGCTGGGCGTGCCCGATTCGGGCGTGCCTTCCGCTATGGGCTTCTCGCAGCAAAGCGGCATCCCGTACTCGGACGGCATCGTGAAGAACCGCTACGTGGGCCGCACGTTCATCGAGCCGACCCAGGCCATGCGGCAGCTGGGCATTCGCTTGAAGCTGAACCCGCTGCCCTCGGTCATTCGCGGTCAGCGCCTGGGGGTCATCGACGACAGCATCGTGCGCGGCAACACCTCGAAGAAGCTGGTGGAGATGCTGCGGCAGGCGGGGGCTGCGGAGGTGCACCTGCGCATCGTGAGCCCCGAAGTGCTGTGGCCGTGCTTCTACGGCATCGACACCGATACGCGCGATCAGCTGATCGCCGCGAACATGACGCTTGACGAGATGTGCTCTTGGATCGGGGCCGACTCGCTGGCGTTCATATCGCTGCAAGGTTTGCGCGATGCGTTGCCCGACGTGCGTGCGCGCGGTTTTTGCGAGGCGTGCTTCTCAGGGGAGTACCCCGTGAGCATCCCCGAGCCATTGACGAAAAAGAGCTTCATGACGAAGAGGGATTTCGCTGAAGCCTACGATAACGAGGCGTCCGCCTAAGGGACGGCAAGGAGGAACTGCTATGACCGAGAGAATCACCGTGAACGCGAGCCAGAACGAGGACGGCCCCCAGATGCCCAGCTGGATGGACGAGGATGCGGTCACGTACGCGCAGGCCGGCGTCGATACGGCGGAAGGCGCGCGCGCCGTGGAGGCCATCAAGGGCGTCGTGCACGACACGTACCGTCCCGAAGTGGTGGGCGACATCGGCGGTTTCGGCGCCCTGTTCTCCATTGCGGCGGCCAAGGACATGGTCGATCCGCTGCTGGTGAGCGGCACCGACGGCGTGGGCACGAAGCTCAAGGTGGCCCAGCTGGCCGGCAAGCACGACACCGTGGGCATCGACCTGGTGGCCATGTGCGCCAACGACATCCTTGCCACGGGCGCCGAGCCGTTGTTCTTCTTGGACTACGTGGCTATCGGCAAGCTGAACGCCGAGAACATGGCCGAGATCGTGGCCGGCATCGGCGAAGGCTGCAAGCAGGCCGGCTGCGCGCTCATCGGCGGCGAGATGGCCGAGCACCCCGGCGTCATGGATCCGGACGACTACGACCTGTCCGGCTTCTGCGGGGGCGTGGTGGACCGCGTGAAGATGCTCGATCCGGCGGCCGTGCGCGAAGACGACGTGCTGATCGGCCTGGCATCGGGCGGCCTGCACTCCAACGGCTACTCGCTGGCGCGCAAGGTGTGCGTGGAGGGCAAGACCCACTACGAGCTGCGCATCGAGCGCGAGGAGCTGGGCGGAGCAAGCCTGCAGGACGCGCTTTTGGCGCCGACGCGCATCTACGTGAAGCCCGTGCGCGCCGTGCTGGAGGCCTGCCCGAACGCGGTGCGCGCGCTTGCGCACATCACGGGCGGCGGCATCACCGAGAACCTGAACCGCGCGTTGCCGGAGAACGTGGACGCGCAGGTCGACCTGGGCACGTGGCCGGTGCCCCCCATCGCGAAGTTCGTGTGCGGGGCGGCGCATCTGGACGAGTCCGAGGCGCTCAAGACCTTCAACATGGGTCTGGGCCTGGTGTTGATCGTGGATCCGGAGCGCGCCGACGAGGTGGAGGCCGCGTTGGCCGAAGCCGGCGAGCAGACTTACCGCGTGGGCCGCATCGTGTCCGGCGCGGCCGAGGTCCGCTATGCGAACGACGGCGCGCTGTACGGCTACGAAGCGAATTAGGAGAACCTGCATGACCACGCCGCTCAATATTGGCGTGCTGCTGTCCGGCAGTGGCACGAACCTGCAAGCTATCATCGATGCCGTGCGCGACGGGTTGCCGGTGAACGTCGCGTGCGTGGTGTCGTCGCGTCCCGACGCGTACGGCATCGAGCGCGCGAAGGCCGCGGGCATCCCGACCGTCGTGCTCAACCGCGACGTGTACGCCGATCCGCTGGCCGCCGACGCCCGCATCGTGGACGAACTGCGTTCGGCCGGCGCGGAGTACGTGGTCATGGCCGGCTACATGCGCAAGGTCACGCCGGTCATGCTGGACGCGTTCCCGGACCGCGTGCTCAACCTGCATCCGGCGCTCCTGCCGTCGTTCAAGGGCGCGCACGCCATTCAAGACGCCTACGATGCCGGCGTGAAGGTGACGGGCGTGACCGTGCATTTCGCGAACGAGGACTACGACAAGGGCCCCATCGTGGCGCAGCGCGCGGTCGAGGTGCGCGAAGGCGACGCTCTGGAGGATCTGGAGGCGCGCATCCACGAGGTCGAGCACGTTGTCTATCCGGAGGTGCTGCGGCAGATCGCCGAGGGCCGCGTGACGGTGGGCGAGGACAGGAAGGTGCATATAGCATGATGAGGGATGTTCTCGCCGCGTTGGCGGCCGATCTGCGCGCGGGCCGCACGCCCGTTCTTTCCGCAGACGACTTTCCCTGCTTTTTGGCGGACGCCCTTGCGGGCAACCAGCATGTCGATCCGTCGTATGCGGACACGATCGCGCGCAGCTTGGGCGAAGCCGATGCCGTCGTGTTCGAGCGCGCCGTGCGCGCCATCGACGAGGGCGATCTTGCCTGGATAGGCTTCAAGGTGGTCTACGATGCAGAGCGGGCCCAGGCCAACACTGACAACGAGGTGACGAAGAAGTACGGCGACCAAGGCTCTGCCGACGGCGAGCCGCTCGTGTTCTTCTGCAACGATGCGAAGGAGATCGTGGCCGCGCGCCCGCATTCCGCGCGCGACGCGTTCCAAATGAAGGACGTCACGCGCGGGCCTTCGATGCACAACGAGCAGTTCGAAGGACTCACCTGGTTATCCGTTCCGCTGTTCGAGCAGGTGCGCGTGTGGCTGCTGGGCGCGTCGGACGCGGCCAGCGAAGTCGCGGCGCTGGCCGCGCACGTGGGCTTTCGCGTGACGGTGGTCGACTACGATCCCGCGTACGTGAGCGAAGCCCGCTTCCCGGATGCCGAGCGCATTGTCCTTCCCGGCGGCGGCTTCGATGCGCTGGACCAGCTGTCCTGCACGCCGGCGGACTACGTGTGCGTGCTCACGCGCGGCCATATGTTCGATCCCGAAGCCTGCGTGTGGGCGGCGAAGCACGGCGCGCATTACGTGGGCATGATGGGTTGCGCCGGCAAGAACGACCGCGTGCACGAGCTGGTTTTGGCGGCGGGCGCTACCGAGGACGACTGGGCGCGCGTCAAGCGTCCCATCGGCTTGAAGTTCGGGGCGAAGACGCCCGCCGAATTGGCGATAGCGATCGTCGGCGAGCTGGTGGACGTGCGCTACCGGCAGCGGTACAGTGAAGAAGCCCGTGCCAAGCATGAGAGCAGCTTGGGCAGGTAGATAGAGCGCCGGCGGCAATGCCGGTGCAGGGCAATAGGGCCCGCAGCGTCGAGTCGTTTCGTCGTTCGCAAGGCGGCGGAACCCAAAAGGAAAGGATGTAAGACCATATGAGCAATCCGAAGGTCAAGCGCGTTTTGATGTCCGTTACGGACAAGACGGGCGTCGTTGATTTCGCCCGCGTCCTCGTAGAGGAGTTCGGGGCGGAGGTCATCTCCACGGGCGGCACGGCCCGCGTCATCGCGGAGGCCGGCGTGCCGGTCACGCCGATCGACGACGTGACGCAGTTCCCGGAGATGATGGACGGACGCGTGAAGACGCTGCACCCGCGCGTGCACGGCGGTCTGCTTGCCAAGCGCGACAACGAGGCCCACATGGCCCAGGCGGCCGAGCATGGCATCCAGATGATCGACATGGTGGTCGTGAACCTGTACGCCTTCGAGAAGACGATGGCCGGCGGCGCCGACTTCGCAACCTGCATCGAGAACATCGACATCGGCGGCCCGTCCATGCTGCGTTCCGCCGCCAAGAACTTCGAGAGCGTGGCCGTGGTCACGCGCCCGGAAACCTACGAGGACGTCCTGGCCGAAATGCGCGCCAACGACGGCGCCACCACGTGCGACACGCGCGCAAAGCTGGCGCTCGACGTGTTCCGCACGACGGCCGCCTACGACGGCGCCATCGCCGCTTGGATGGGCGAGCAGCTCGAAGGCGACCAGAAGTACCCGGCCGCCCGCGCCCTCAACCTGACCAAGGTGCAGGATCTGCGCTACGGCGAGAACCCGCATCAGTCCGCCGCGTTCTACCGTCGCGACAGCTACGCCGGCGCCGAGCACAGCCTGGCCCACGCCAAGCAGCACCAGGGCAAGGAGCTTTCGTACAACAACTACCTGGACCTGGACGCCGCGTGGACGGCCGTGCGCGAGTTCGACGAGCCTGCGTGCGTCATCGTGAAGCACCTTACGCCGTGCGGCGTGTGCCAGGACGCCGACCTGGTGGCCGCGTACCAGCGCGCGCATGCGTGCGACCCGGTCAGCGCGTACGGCGGCGTCATGGCGTTCAACCGCCCGGTCACGTCCGACGTGGTGGTCGCCATCTTCGAGAACAAGCAGTTCGTCGAGGCCATCGTGGCGCCCGAGTTCGCGGGCGACGCGCTTGACATGTACAGCGCCAAGAAGAACGCGCGTCTTCTGTCCACGGGCGGCGTGAACAAGGCCGGCGGGGAAGTGGAGTACCGCTCCGTCGAGGGCGGCCTGCTCGTGCAGGATTCCGACGGCGTGCTGGAGGATCCGGCTGCGTTCACGGTTCCCACGAAGCGCCAGCCCACCGACGAGGAAATGGCCGAGCTGCTGTTCGCCTGGAACGTGTGCAAGTCGGTCAAGTCCAACGCCATCGCGCTTACCAAGAACCATGCCACGGTGGGCGTGGGCGGCGGCCAGCCCAACCGCGTTAACTCCGCGCGCATCGCCGTCGAGCAGGCGGGCGAGCAGGCGAAGGGCTCCGTGGCCGCGTCGGACGCGTTCTTCCCGTTCCGCGACGGCCTTGACGCTTTGGCCGAGGCCGGCGTGACGGCCATCATCGAGCCGGGCGGATCCATCCGCGACGACGAGGTGATCGCCGCTGCTGACGAGCACGGCATCGCGCTCGTGTTCACCGGCCATCGCCACTTCAGGCACTAGGCCCGCAGACGGCGCGATCGACTAAGGCTCGAAGCGCCGGACCATGCTCTTCCAAAAGCTGGAACCCGACAGACGGGTTCCAGCTTTTTTGCAGGAAGGGGTGGTGCATGGCGATCCTCCGCTCCGGCTGCGCGCCGGGTTCCCGAAGCGAGAGACGGTCGTTGCATCGCGGTTGCCGATCCGGGACGTGCGCTTGCTCGGTCTATCGGCCGTTCCTGACGGGCGCGGCGGATGAAGCGGCGGGTGCCTGCGATGCAAAAATCTTCCCGAGGGTTCGGTTTCTGCTGAAAAATTGCGTTTGCGAACGATTTCTTGAGGGCTAAATTATATAAGTAATAGAATCAATAATTAAAACACCGGGTCATAGAGTTGTTACTTTGACTATCCTCGAAAAAGATCATTCGCAAACGCAATTTTTTAGCAGAAACCATAGATGCACGGCGATTTTTTCTAAACGGTCTGCGGGTCTGCGGGATCGACGCGCGAGGCGGCGGCGTCAGCTCCGGAGATCCGAAGGTCGATCCGTTCCCGGTTATGTTCCTTCCTTGTCGTAAAAGGAACATAGCCGCACCGGGGGCGTAACGCGCAATGAGCTTCGGTATAGTGGGCGGCATGAAGAAATCTCAAGCGCTGAACATACTGAACCTGAGCGAGGGGGCTACCGACGACGAGGTCAAAGCCTCGCATCGCAAACTGGTCATCGCCCATCATCCGGACAAATTTCCGCTTGATTCTGTCGAGCGCACCGAAGCGGAGGAGCTGACCAAGCAGATCAACGAAGCGCGCGACGTGCTGCTCAACCGCTCGTGGACGCCCGAGTTCGATCCGCGTCGCGACCCGCGCCCTTATGCAGGCAACCCGTATGCGCATCCTACGGCGAATCCGTACGGGTCGCCCCAGCAAGTCGAGTGGGACCCGTTTGCGGACTGGCCGTTCGGGCAGGGCCAGTCGCAAGGGCAGGGACGTACCGCCTACGTGTGGACTTCGTGGGACGGCACCCGCTCTGCCGGAGAAGGCGCGCCCGGCGGCGCGCCGTTCGACCCGTTCGACCCGTTCGCGCCCTTCAGGGCGTCGACTTCCCAGAAAACGCCGCAGCAGGTACGCGACGAGGCGCGCGAAGGCCTTAAGAAGGAAGGCGCCGTTGTTGCGGCGAAGGCGGCGGCTTTGGCGGTGCTGAGTTTGGCGGGGTCTCCTGCTACCGGGCTGTTCGTGTACGTGGTGGCGTCGTTCGTCTACGGGTTGTGGAAGCGTTTGGGAAGTTGTTTGATCGGCTTTTTCGTTCCCATCGCGCTGGTGCTGGCGCCGTTCGTGTTCATGATCGCGCCGCGGCAAGGTGCGGTGACGATAGGGCTGGGCCTTGCGTTTGCGGTTGCGGTTCTTTTCGACATCACGAACGCGCGCGACCTTGTGCGCGTCTATCGTGCCGCCGGTCGGGAGTAAGGCTGCCGGGTGCGGGCGCGCCCATGCTATACTACTTGTTTGTCGCCGCGCGACGTTCGCGCCGGCGGATGCGCGAAGCGCTTCGCATGCTTGAAGCGCACCGATGAAGGAGGATTCGAAGCAATGATAGTGCTTGACGAGCCGTATGCATCAGAACCGCTGCTTGCGTGGATGGAGTCTTCGCAGCATCCCGTGCTCGACAACGAATTCGCGCGTACGACGGCTGCGGGCCGTGCGTTGAACCTGGTGTCGGCAGACGAAGCCGTGCGCCGCATCGATGCAGGCGAGCGCGTGTACACCAATTCCGAAAACGCCCTGGCGTGGATCGTCGAGAACGCGCACAACGAAAGCCTGTCGCGCGCTATCGGGCTGTTCAAGGACAAAGCCGCCATGCGGCAGGTTCTGGCTGCCCTCGACCCTGATCTGTTCTTCAAAACCTGCTCGGTTGACGAGTTGTTCAAGCTGGATTTCTCGAAGCTGGAAGTGCCGTTCGTGTTGAAGCCGTCCGTCGGATTCTGCAGCATGGGCGTGTACGCCATCCAAGATCGCGAAGACTGGGAGCGCGCGCTTGCCGATATTCAGCGCAACGCGTCCACCTGGCACGACATGTACCCCGAAAGCGTCATCGGGTCCGGTTCGTTCATCTTGGAGGGCTACATCGAGGGGACCGAGTACGCGCTCGACGCGTACTTCGACGCCACCGGCGCGGCGCATATCCTTAACGTCTTGCGCCACGACTTCGTCTCCGCCGAGGACACGTCTGACCGCATGTACGTGACCAGTGCGCCTATCGTGCGCGAAACGTCCGCGCTGTTCACGCAATGGCTCGACCGCGTGAACGCGCTTGTGGGAGCGCGTAACTTCCCCGTGCACGTAGAGGTGCGCGTCCTCGACGGACACGTGTGTCCCATCGAGTTCAACCCGCTTCGTTTCGCGGGTTTGGGCGGCACCGACGTCAGCTGGCACGGCTACGGGTATCGCACGTACGAGGCGTTCCTGGAAGATGAGCGCCCTGATTTCGATCGCGCGTTCGAGGGCAAGGGCGACAAAGTGTACACGATGTCGCTGCTCAATCCGCCGACCGACGCTACAGGGGACGAGCGGTTCGACTACGATGCGTTCCTCAGCCGTTTCTCCCATGTGCTCGAGATGCGGCCGTTCGACGTTCGGCGCGTGGGCAATTACGGCTTCCTGTTCTTGGAAACGGATGCGGAATCGGCCAACGAGCTCGACTTCCTCATGCACTCCGACCTCAAGGAATTCCTCCGCTAGGCGGAGGCGTTCGGGGCGCGGGCAAGGCTGTGAAGCTCAACATCAGAAACCTGCTCATCGGGCTTGTTATCGTCATCGTGCTTGCGGTGGTGCTTTTGCGCGGCGATCAGCTGGTCGAGCTGGTGGAAACCATCAAGAAGGGCGCGGCCATCCCGTTGATCGCTGCGCTGTGCACCCAGCTGGGCAAGTACTTCGCGCAGAGCTTCGCGTATTCGTATGCGTTCGAAGCGGTTGACGAGCGCATGGATCCGCGCTCGACGCTGCCTTTGGTGTTCGGGACGTTTTTCATGAACACGATCGCGCCGTCGCTCAACCTGGCCGGCACTACGCTGGTGGTGGACGATGCGCGCCAGCGCGGCATTGCCCCGGGCAAGGCAACCAGCGCGGCGCTGCTCATGCAGATCACCATCGATTCGGGATTCGCCACCATCATGCTGATAGGCTTCGCCATATTGGCCGCCACGGTGGGCTTGTCGCCCCTGTGGTTTCTGCTCGGGCTGCTTGTCATCGCGCTGGTGGGAGCAATGATCACCATCTTGGTGCTGGGTCGCAAGCGTCCGGCGCTCGTGCTGCGCGTGCTGCGGCCCATCGAACGGTTGGTCAACCGCATTCTCGCCCGTTTCAAGAAAGGGCCGCTCGACCCGTGGGTGGAACGTACGGTATGCTCGTTTTCCGATGCGGCGGGCCTTATCGCGCACAATCCCAAGACCACGGCGAAGTCCTTCGGGTGCTCCATTGCCGCGAGCGCGTGCGAGCTCGCCTGCTTCAGCTTGGTGGGCGTTGGATTCGGCGTAACGGTTCCCGAAGCGCTCATCTGCGGCTACGTGGTGGCAACGTTGTTCGCCATGATCTCGATCACGCCGCAGGGCGTAGGCGTGGTGGAAGCTGCCGTGGTGGTGGCGTTCACGTCCTTCGGGGCGACTGCGGCGGCGGGTCTGTCCATTGCGCTTGTCTATCGCGGCATCGTGTTCTGGATGCCGTTTCTTATCGGCGCGATACTCATTCAAACAACCAAGACGTTCAAGCGCGATGCCAAGCAGATGCTGAACGATCCGGATGCTGCCGGCCGCTTGTCGGGGGTGTCGGCAGTGGCGCGGCACCTTGACGAGCAGCGGACTCCCTTGGACGTCGATCAGCCGTTGCGCGATCGTGGCGACGAGCAGGCGGCCGTTCCCCGTTCTTCGGCGGCTCCGCGCGATACGAAGCCTCCGAAAGCGCCGCGGGACTCGTAAGATCCTGCCGTCAACCCAAGGCTTCCTGCCGTCTCGGCGCGTTCGCAAGTTCGTCGGCAGCAGCCCCGCTTCATGACTTAGAATGTTCCGAAACGTACGTATAGGCGCGGGGCGGTTGTGCGCGACGCAGAGGGGGAGCGGATGGGTGCGAAAAAGACGCTGCGGCAGGCTGTTGCGCTTGCTCTTGCGGGGATGCTGGCCTTGGCGGGCTGCTCAAGCTTGGGCGCGGCTGCGTCGGGCAAAGACGCTTCTTCGCTGCTCGATCCCGCCGTCCTCGTGCAAATCGAGCTGTGGACGTACTACAACGGAACCCAGCAGCAGGCGTTCGAATCGCTTGTCGATGAGTTCAACGCGACTCGGGGCAAAAGCGTAGGCGTGGTGGTTACCGGTTCCAGCCAAGGCGGCGTAAACGATTTGGCCGCAGCGGTGACCGGGTCGGCGCAGGGACTTGTGGGATATGCCGATATGCCCGACGCGTTCCTTTCGTATCCGGATACGGCTTCGCTTGTCGACAGCTTCGGGCGCGTGGCCGATCTTTCCGGATACCTGACCGACGAGCAGAAGGATCAGTACGTCGAGGCGTTTTTGGCTGAAGGGGATCTAGACGGCACGGGTTCTTTGAAAGTGTTCCCCGTGGCGAAATCAACCGAGACGTTTCAGATGAACCTGACCGATTGGCGGGTGTTCGCCGATGCAACGGGCAGCACGCTCGATGAGCTTGCCACCGTCGAGGGGATCGTGGCGGTGTCGCAGCGCTATTACGAATGGACCGATGCGCAAACCCCGGACGTGCCGAACGACGGACGCGCGTTCTTTGGACGGGATGCATTGACGAATTACCTAGTCACCGGTGCGAAGCAGTTAGGCCACGAAGTGTTTTCCGTTCGTGACGGACGCATCGAGCTCGATCTTGATCGCGCTACGATGAAGACGTTGTGGGACAACTATTACGTACCCATGGTGCAGGGCTGGTTCTCTTCCGAAGGCAAGTTCCGCTCGGACGCCGTCAAGACCGGCGACCTGCTCAGCTACGTGGGATCGTCCTCGTCGGTCGTGTATTTTCCGCAGACCGTGACGGTTGACGATCGGACCAGCTATCCTATCGAGGTGATAGCTTTGCCTGCTCCCACGTTCGAAAACGGCGTTCCGTGCGCCCCTCAGCAGGGTGCGGGCTTTGTGGTGACGAAGGCCGACGAGCGTACAGAGTGCGCGTGCGTCGAGTTTCTTACCTGGTTCACGGCCAAGGAGCAGAATGCCGAGTTCGCGGTGGAGGCAGGGTACCTGCCCGTGACCAAAGAGGCGATCGAGCCGGAATTCTTGAAAGAGGTTGCCCTGTCGCTGGGGAATTCTTCCCGCAATTACGCTGAGACCCTGCCCGCTGCGCTCGAGACCATGGATGCGGGGCTGTACCGGACGTTTCCGGCTCCGAAGGGCAGCGAGGCTCGTTCGGTGTTGGGCAAGTCGCTGTTCGACCGGGCGGTGCGGGATCAGGCTGCCGTGCGCGCTCAGATCGAGGCGGGCGCCGATCCCGCCGAGGCTGTCGCCGCGTTTTTGGACGAATCGGTTTTCGACGCTTGGTTGACTGATTTGAAGATGCAGTTGGAAGCCGTCGTGGCATAGTTCCCGAGGGCGAGGATGTTGAAGAATAGAGCTACGAGGGCATGACGCTGGGCATGAAACAGGTGAAGGGCGCGCGAAAGGGCTTGACGTTCAAGGCCCTTATCGCGCTGCCTTTCTGCATCGTGCTTATTTTGCAGGGCGTCATGAGCGCTGCGATTTTGTCCGGGAGCCGCGTGTTCGTTCAGATGGACGACGCCGCATACGATCTGTTCTCGGAACGCGTGGCCAGTCGGGCAAGCTATCTCGAGAGCGACATGGTTCTTCGCTGGTCGGACTTCGGCTCGATGCCCGATGTTGTGGCCGGTCGTGTTGACGAGGTGCTGGCGGAGCGCGGAGCTTCGGTGTCCGATATTGTTCCGGGTTCGGACGTGGCCTTGTCCATTGTCGACGCGATGGCCGACGATCTGGTGTCTTTCATCCGGCACAGCGAGGTGGACGGCGCCTACTTCGTGTTGACGAACGGCGGGGCGGAGGGAGAGGCCGCCGATGCTCGCACGGCGCTCTACATTCGCGATTCGAACCCGCAGGTCAACACCGAAGGCGGATCTGACCTGATGGTTGCATCGTGTCCGATCAGCGTGGGGCGCACTATGGAGATAGCCCTGGACAGCCAGTGGTCGGCAACGTTTCCGCTGGCTGCCGAAGGCAATCAGCGCAGCGCCTTCTACTACGAGCCTTTCCGCGCCGCCCAGAAACATCCCGATGCAGAGGCAAGCGATCTGGGGTACTGGGGACGACCGGTTGATCTTGGCTGGGCGGGAACGCCTTCGGTGACGTACAGCGTGCCGATTCGAACCGCTTCGGGGGAGTTGTGCGGAGTGCTGGGCGTCGAGATACGCCAGGATCGCATCGAGTCGTTTTTTCCGTATCGCGACCTGAACGAGCGAGGCGACGGTTCGTACCTGCTCGCAACCGTGCAGGCCGCCAACTCCGAACGTAGCGCCGGCGTGGAGCCCTTGCCGGACGAGCCGCGCACGTACGAAGTGCTGGCTACAAGCGGCGCGACGCAAAGCCTGTACGTTGAAAACGGCTCCATCGAGGGTTTTCTGGACAACCAGGCCCGTATGGTGGTCGATCCGGCTTTCGACTCGGCCGACCCGGACAAGCGCGCCGTGGCATCCGCGATGGAGTTGGCGTTGTACGACAGCACGTCTCCGTTCGCCTCCGACCGATGGGCGCTTGTGGGGATTGTTCCCGAAGAAGGGCTGTTCTCGGCTTCGCATGCGCTTTCCGAAAGCTTGTTCCGGTCGTTTCTTGTTGCCTTCGTCATGGGCCTGATCGTGGCCGTGCTGGTGGCGTGGCTGTCGTCGTCGCGTTTGCGCAACCTTATGAAGGAGGTTCGCGCGACCGGTCCCGAAGAGCCCATTTCCTTCACGCCTACCGGCATTGTCGAGGTGGACGAGCTTTCCGAGGCGATCGAGTCGTTGGGAACCCAGGTTGCCTCAGCGTCTTCGCGCTTGTCCCAGATACTGCAGCTTTCCGATCGCAGTATCGGCGCGTTTGAGTACAACGCCATCCTGGAAACGGTCAGCTATACCGAAGGGCTGTTCTCTACGCTGTCCATCTTGGAGTGCCCCGAAGCGACGAGTTTCTGCGTGGGACGCGCGGGCTCGGGCACCATGTCGGCGGATGATTTCGATCGGTTCATGGATTGGTACCGCGTGCGCGTCGAACGCGAGGGGGACGATCGCTACCTGTTCTTCGACGAACGCGGCACCACGTGGGTGCGCTTGGTCGTTTTGATGGATGAGGATCGCGGCGTGATGTACGGGCTGGTGGAAGACGTGACGCACGAGATTCGAACGCGCCGCCGCTTGGAGCATGAACGCGATCACGACATCCTGACTGGGCTGCTGAACCGCCGCGCGTTCGAGCAGCAGGTGACCGAGCTGCTGCGGGGCCGTAAGAGGCTTGGAGCTATGCTCATGCTCGACTTGGACAACCTCAAGTTCGTCAACGACACGTACGGGCACGATTGGGGCGACCAGTACATTAAGGCTGCCGCGCGCGCTGTGGAGTCGGCGTTCGGCAACAAGGGTCCTTGCTCGCGCGTGTCCGGCGACGAGTTCTTGGCGTTCGTCGACGTCTGCTCGGATCGAGCCGATGTCGAAGCGCTGTTCGCCGATCTTTGCCGTGCGTTCGACGAGAGCGTGCTGGCTGCTCCTGACGGAAAGGCGCTCAAAGTGCGCGCTTCCATGGGCGCTGCGTTCTGCCCCGACGACGCCACCACCTACGCGCGCCTTCGCGAGTACGCCGACTTCGCCATGTACCTGGCGAAGAGCAGTCGAAAAGGCGAGCTGTTCATGTTCGACCGCGCCAGCTACGATGAGAAGTCGTTCATCGTGAACACCGGCGAGGACTTGAACCGTCTGTTCGATGAGCAGCTTGTGGACTACCATTTCCAGCCGATCGTGGATGCTCGGGCCGGCGAGGTCATTGCCTTCGAGGCGCTTATGCGTCCCCAGCTGGAGTCCATTTCCACGCCGGATCGCGTGTTGGCGCTGGCGCGCTCGCAGTCGAAGCTTCACCATGTCGAACGCATGACGTTTCTGGGAGCTTTAGACGCGTTCTCGCGGCGTTACGTAGGCCAAGGGTCTTTGCTGTTCGTGAACAGCATTGCCACGCAGCGCCTGTCCTCTGAAGACGAGCTGTTCTTGATCGAACGCTACGGCGGCATGCTCAAGCATCTGGTCATTGAAATCATCGAAAGCGATTACAGTCGCGAAATGGCCGTGTACAAAGAAGCGCTGGCGCGGCGTTTGGGTGCCCGCCTTGCCGTGGACGATTTCGGCAGCGGCTACAACGGGGAGACGTCTCTACTGGACTACCACGTTGACTTCGTGAAGCTTGACGCATGCATCGTTCGAGGAATCGACTGCCAGAAGGATCAGCAGGACATAGCCCGCAACTTGGTAGGATACGCTCACGACCGCGGCATCCGCGTGGTTGCCGAAGGGGTGGAAACCGAAACGGAGTTGCGCGCTGTGCTCGATCTGGGCGTTGACTACCTGCAAGGGTATCTGATCGCGCGTCCCGAGCAGCATCCTCGTGACATTCCGGACGAGGTCAAGCGCTTTATCAGGTCGTGTTCCGAGGGCGCTCGGTAAGGCCGGACGGCTTCGCGGGACTGGCCGGGGATGCTTTGGCGTCGGACGGGTATACTAAGGCTCGAACATGGTGGATCCGCACGATGCGGATCAGTAAGGAGGAGCCTTATGGCCTTGACCGATACCCTGCATATTAAGGCGACCGACGTTTGCGAAACCCGCGTTGAAGCGGTAATGCCCATCACGCCGGACCTGTACCAGCCGCATGGCTACCTGCACGGCGGGGCGACCATCGCCTTGCTTGAAACGGTGGCGAGCATCGGGACCGAGCAGAACACCGATTTCGATAGCGAGCGTCCTTTCGGCATCGACGTGCATGTGCGCCACCGCAAGAGCGGGAAGAACGGCGTGTTGCGCGGTGTGGCCGAGCTTGACCGTCAGGAGCCTTCGACCGCGGGCGGGATCAAGCAGTATTGGAATGTGGTCGCTTACGACGAGGATGGCGATGTGGTGTCCGACGGCGTGATCATGACGAAGATCGTGCCGCTTGCTCGTCTTGCTCAGAAGGAGCAAGAGCGCGCCGCCGCGCGCTGATGACGGGATCTGCGCCGCGATCGTGGGCTTTGCCCGTTGGGCAGCGCGCTGCCGTTGTTGTCCGAAGTGGCCGTGAGGCTGCAGGAGAGACGGCTGAAAGCGAGTTCGGTAAACGGGTGGGAAAATTCTGACGGAAATTCGGGTCATTTTTCCTTTTGCTTTTCGATTCGTTGTGCTATCATATCCGTCGCTGCTTGAAGCAGTACTTCGGGTTGTGGCTCAGCTTGGTAGAGCGCTGCGTTCGGGACGCAGAGGCCGCAGGTTCAAATCCTGTCAACCCGACCAGAAATTGCAGGTCAGTCGTTCGCGGCTGACCTTTTTTCTTCTCTGTTGGGCTCAATCGTGCAAAACTGGGGCGCATCTGCGCAGCGCGGGGCATCGACAGCGTAGAGCTGGGGTTGCATCGCGGGCGTGCCGCAGAGCCGTACTGCTGCAGATCGTTTGGAGCGCATCCAGGGGGTTTCGCGATCTTCCACGGAGGCCGAACGGCTTCGTGCGCCTTTGGACGATGCTTCGCGGGCGGCTTTCTCTCGTTTTCGGAGTCGCGGCGATCGGTAGGGCGTTAAGGCGGCCACCTGCGAACCCTCCGCCGGAGCGCCGCTTCGTTTTCGCATACTATGGCGACTGCAAGGCAATTTCTCGCAAAATCAGGAAGCATGCTTCTCATGCTGGTGCATTTGCGGTAATATACCCAGAGTTGTCCGACGGTGTCGCTTATACGAATCTCGGACGACGACCTGGCTTGGCTGCGAACCGCTTTGGGATGCGGTGTAGCGATCCCAAGCCACGTCATCCCAGGTATGGAGCTTGGAAGGGATGTGCTTTTCTGCAGCATCCCTTTTTTGCATAGGTACATCACCCTGACAAGCAGGGTGGGGCGGGGTCGTAAGGCGCGGCCTTTGCACGAGCAATTTGGAGGAACGTATGAAAATTTTGGGAATGGGGATGCCGGAGCTTCTCATCATCCTTGCGGTGATTTTGCTCATCTTCGGCCCGAAGAACCTTCCGAAGCTTGGCAGCGCGCTTGGCAAAACCGTCAAGAACCTTCGCGACGGCATGGGCAGCAAGTCCATCGAGGACGCCGACGATGAGGAAGAAATCATCGAAGAGGTAGTGGAAGAGCAGCCGGCTAAGAAGACGACGACGGCTCGGAAGACCACCACCGCCGCTAAGAAAAAGGCCGAATAGCTCAACAGTTTTGTTCGGTATGCGGTATGTGCAGGTCTGGCCTCGCACATACCGCTTTTTTCATATCAGTGCGGAAACACCGAAGCCGCGCATTTCATCACAGCAAAAAATATAAGGAAGCACGCTTGAAAGCACGAGCGTGCCTGTTTTTGTAATTGGGACAGGTGAGAAAACATGGCAGACGGAAACTTCATTCTTACACAAGAAGGCAAGGACAACCTCGAAAAAGAGCTGCACTACCTTGAGACCGAGAAACGAGCCGAGATCGGCGAGCGCATCAAGGTTGCTCGCGAGTTCGGCGACATCTCGGAGAACTCCGAGTACGACGACGCCAAGAACGAGCAGGGCATGATGGAGGCGCGCATCGCCGAGATCAGCCGAATCCTCTCCGAGGCGACCGTAGTGAACACGCCGAAGCGTTCATCGCGCGTGAACATCGGCTCGGTGGTCACGGTTACCATGGGCGGTCGCGAGCGCGTGTTCACGATCGTCGGCGGCGCGGAAAGCGATGCTGCTGCCGGCAAGATCAGCAACGAGTCTCCCGTGGGCGCCGCGTTGCTGGGCCGCAAGAAGGGCGATGTGGTGGAGACGACGGGCCCGACCGGCCGCCAGGTTACCATCACCATTGAGAAGATCGATCACTAAGATAAAGGAACCGCAGATGAGCGACACCACCGACCAGATCATCGAAGACGACCCCATTGAAGTGCGCCGCGCGAAGCGAGCGGCTCTCATCGCTGCGGGCAAGAACCCCTACGGCCACGCGTTCGAGTACACGCATCATTTGACCGATCTTGTCCAACAGTACGCCGACCTCGAAGACGGCGCTTCCACCGAGGACGAGGTGGACGTGGCCGGTCGCGTCATGGCCAAACGCGATCAGGGAAAGCTCGCGTTTTTGGAGCTGCGCGACTCGACGGGCGACATCCAGCTGTTCTGCCGCATCAACGTCTTGGGCGAGGATGCGTTCGCGGAGCTCAAGGACCTGGACGTGGGCGACTGGATCGGCGTGCACGGAACCATGATGCGCACCAAGCGCGGGCAGCTGTCCGTGGCCGTGCAGTCGTTCGAGCTTTTGAGCAAGAGCCTGCGTCCTTTGCCGGAGAAGTTCCACGGTTTGGCCGACAAGGAGACGCGCTACCGTCAGCGTTACGTCGACCTGGTCATGAATCCCGAGGTTAAAGAGACGTTCGAGAAGCGTTTCAAGATCGTGGCGGCCATTCGCCGCTACATGGAGGACCAGGGCTTCTATGAGGTTGAAACTCCGTTTCTGCATCCCATCTTGGGCGGCGCGAACGCCAAGCCGTTCGTCACGCATTTCAATGCGCTCGATCGCGACTACTATCTGCGCATCGCCACCGAGCTGCCCCTCAAGCGTTTGCTGGTGGGCGGGTTCGAGAAGGTGTTCGAGATCGGCCGTCAGTTCCGCAACGAGGGCATGGACCCGTTCCATAACCCCGAGTTCACCACGATGGAAGCCTACCAGGCGTTTTCCGACCTCGACGGCATGATGGAGCTTACGCAGGGCTACATTCAGGCTGCTGCGATGGCCGCATGCGGCACCATGCAGGTGACGTATCAGGGCCAGGAGATCGACTTGTCGGGCGACTGGCCGCGCAAGTCCATGATCGAGCTTGCCACCGAAGGGGCGGGCGAGCCGGTGAACTTCGACCGTACGCTCGAAGAGCTGGTTGCTATTCTGGAAAAGAACGGAGGACATGCCGATGCGGCTTGGGGCAAGGGTCATCTGATAGCTGCGATATTCGAAGCCGTCGCCGAAGAGAAGCTCATCCCGCC
>ENA-OQNO01000758-OQNO01000758.1-human-gut-metagenome-genome-assembly--contig:-NODE-758-length-26510-cov-3.887238_pt1 | contig 26510 bp, 17 predicted proteins | sample MGYA00242629_ERZ504880 | MGnify/ENA primary metagenome ERZ504880 (study PRJEB26092, sample SAMD00036377) | human gut metagenome | host: Homo sapiens | study: EMG produced TPA metagenomics assembly of... | reverse complement strand
CCAGTTGATATATGGTGTCGAAGTTAAACCACTTCGACGACGAAAGAACGCCGAAGAACACGAGCGCAGCAACCGACATCGTGCCCACGGTGTTCCCCATCGCCAAAGGCTGGTCAGGAAGAACCCCAAACCCTGTCGCAAACGTGCAGATTCCCATGAGCGCAATCGGTTTCCAAGGAACTTCGGAAAGTCCTGACTTGCCCATGGGTTTAGGTAGGTCGATTTCCGGCAGACGCTTCATGGAGCGGCGCACCCAATCAAGAGAGACAAGCGGAAGAGTTACGGAAAACACGGCAATATACGCCGGTTCTAACCCACTGAACAGCCACTTGAGAACCTCTCCCAAAAAAATAGCCGCAGCATAATATGCAGCCACACGCATGGGGTTAAGCGATCCGAAAAACTCTGTCCACATAAGAATGAGCAATCCGAGTCCCGCGCCCGCCAACATAAGCCCAAGATATTTGAGCATCGCAATCTGCACCCAGAAACACGCAATGACGCACAGTGCCGAACCGCCCACCATGCCGACAGCAACCAAGACAACCGCTACCCGGTTCGACCAGAGCGGAGTAACGCGGCGCGCAAGAAAGACAACCGCAAACGACGCAACGCCTATGGCACCTTCGAATAACGCATAATCAAAAAAGTCGATGGTAGGAAATGCGCCATACCGAAAAAACGTCGCAAGCCACGCACGATACAACCCAATACCGAGAAACGCAACGGGCATAGACCCGATGCGTATGAGCATGTCCTTCCAGCGGTCATACGGCTCCTTCATGCAGAACCTCCCCTTCCTGCAATTTCGGTTCCTCATCTTACCCTGAAAACATGCGTCGCACCGAGCGTTTTACCCAGGGTTACCTATTTAAACCAGGGCCGGGTTACATATTGAACCCCTTCGACGACCATCCGGTGCGATGCTGCGGTGCTATGTTCTCGTCGTCCCGAACAGCGCAGCCGAAAAGGCCGACGCATCATGGGAGGCGGGACTGGATACAACAAGGAGGATGAACAAAAATGACAGAGCTTTCACGTAGGCAGTTTCTTACGGGTGCTGCACTAGCGACGGCAGGAAGCGCGCTGACATTGAGCGGATGCGCGCCATCAGGGAAGGCCGAGAAAGAGCGTTCTGCCGACGCAAGCACCGCAACCGTCGGCGGCGGCATGGGAAAACACGGTGCTATACAAATCGAAGTGGTCACGAAAGATGGGGTCATCGAGCGTATTGACGTATTGGATTCTCGCGAATCCGCAGGATTGGGCGATGTATGCATGGAAAAGCTAGGCAAGCTCATCGTCGACAATCAAACGTTGAACGTTGACGTCGTGACGGGTGCCTCGTTATCCAGCATGGCGTACCTCACCGCCGTTGCCGAAGCGCTTGATAAGGCGGGCGAAAAGTCATCCGAATGGAAGAAACGCGATAAAGCCGTGCAGCAACCAGAAAGCGATATCCCCACAGCGTTTGATGTTGCAGTCGTGGGGGCAGGCGGCGCAGGATTTACCGCCGCTATTAGCGCAGCCAACAAAGGCAAGAAAGTGTTGCTCATGGAGAAGTTAGGGGTATTCGGGGGTTCCACCGCATTGTCCGGAGGAGAGATGGCCGTGCCCGGAAATTGGATTCAGCAAAACTCAGGATTAAGCGACAGCCCCGAACAACTGGCAAACGACATGCTGCAAGGCGGGGACCACCGCGGCGACCCTGCCTTGGTGAACGTCATCGCCAACGGCGTGTACGACGCAGCACAATGGCTCACTTACGAGGGAGGAATATCTTGGGAGCATAATCTGCTGTTCTTCGGCGGTCATTCGGTCAAGCGCTCCATCATTCCTTCAGGACACATCGGCAATGCCATGACGACCAAGCTGACCGCCCGGGCCCAGTCGATCGATGACATCACGCTCATCGACAACACGAAAGCAACCGCGCTCGTGCAAGATGCGGATGGAGGCATTATCGGCATCAAGGCAACAAACACCGTCACCGGCGACGAATACGCCTTCGAATGCAAAGCCGTCGTACTAGCATGCGGCGGGTTTGGCGCGAACGTCGCAATGCGCGAAAAGGCAAATCCTGAGTTTGGAAAGCAATTCAACTCAACCGACTCGGTGGGAGCGCAGGGAGATGGTCTTACCATGGCCTCCGCTATCGGTGCCGAGCTCGTAGATATGGAGCTCATCCAAACCTATCCCATCTGCGACGTAAACACCGGCGCGCTGCTGTATTTGGACGACATGCGTCTGGACGAGCGCACGGTCATGTTCAACAAAGAAGGAAAGCGCTTCGTCGAAGAACTTGGCCGACGAGACGTTTTGTCCAAAGCCATTCTCAAACAGACCGACGAGCGCGCTTACGAAATCTGGGATCAGGCGGCTGCAGACGAGACTAAAGTAGTCGACATCCATGCAGACGAATTTGAAAACCTCGTTTCACGGAATCTTTGCACGAAGGCAGATACGCTCGAAGAAGCCTGCGAACCTTTCGGCATCGATGCCAGCGCACTCGCGAAGACAATCGAGCAGTGGAATGGATACGTAGATGCGGGCTCTGATCCTGACTTCGCTTACCGCGGGGCTATGCACAAGATCGATACGCCGCCGTATTACATCATGGCCTACAAACCGGCCGTGCACTACACCATGGGAGGCCTGCACATCAACCCGAACGCCGAAGTGCTCAGCGCCGACAACAAACCTATCCCCGGACTCTTCGCCGCGGGCGAAGTCGCCGGCCACAAAATGGGAACGAACCGCCTGGGATCCACATCCATGGCAGACATTTACACGTTCGGTCGCATAGCAGGAAACAACGCCGCCGACTACGCAGGATAACGCTTCGTCAAACCCTCCCTCCCCTTCAACGAAAGGGGCTCGGATATCCGAGCCCCTTTCGCATTATTCGCCTTGTCTGTTATCCTACTTCGCCACGATATTGACCAAACGGCCGGGAACCACGACGACCTTTTTGACGTCTTTGCCCGCCAAGGCGGCCTCGACGGCAGCCAAGCCATCGGCCTTGATGTCGTCTTCGGCAGCGTCGGCAGCAACCGTGATCTTTGCCTTCACCTTGCCGTTCACCTGCACCGCAAGCTCCACTTCGTCAGCCTTCGCTTGCTCGGGATCAAAATCAGGCCAAGGCTGCACGTGCACCGATCCTTCATTGCCCAGCACGTCGTGCCACAGCTCTTCGGCCCAGTGCGGGGCGAACGGAGCCATGAGCTTGACAATGACCTCGGCAACCTCGCGATCGAACGCATGCATCGACGCGCTCGCAACACGTTCTTCTGCAGAGCATTTGCGCACGTAATCGCTCGTCGCGTTCGTCAGCTCCATGATGGCGGCAAGCGCCGTGTTGAAGTTGTTGCGATCGAAGTCGTCGGCCACTTTGCCCACCACGCGATGGCGCTCGCGCACCAGCTTCTCGAACGCTTTGCTGCCCTCGTCTTCCGACGAGCCCACTTGGAACAACGTTTCGTCGTCGGCAGCGCCCATCAAGTCGCACACGATGCGCCACGCACGGTTCATGAACTTGTAGATGCCAGCCAGACCGCCTTCATCCCACAGCAGATCCTTGTCAGGCGGAGCCATGAACAGGATGTACGCGCGCACGGCATCGGTTCCGTATTCGGCGATCATGTCCTCGGGAGCAATCACGTTGCCCTTCGACTTCGACATGGTCTCGCCGTGCTCGTCCTTGACCATGCCCTGGCACAGCAGGTTCGCGAACGGCTCATCCACGTTCAGCAATCCCAGATCGCGCAGCACCTTCGTGAAGAAGCGGCTGTACAGGAGGTGCAAAATGGCATGCTCGATGCCGCCGATGTACTGGTCAACTTGCATCCAGCGATTCGCCTTCGCGGGGTCGAACGGCAATTCGTCGTTGTGAGGATCGGTGTAGCGCAGGTAGTACCAGCTCGAGCACGTGAACGTATCCATGGTGTCGGTCTCGCGCTTGGCCGGGCCGCCGCATACGGGGCACGTCGTGTTCACGAAGCCCTCGTGCGTGGCCAGCGTCTCGCCAGCGGCCAAATCGATATCCTCGGGCAGACGCACCGGAAGGTCCTCTTCGGGCACGGGCACCAAGCCGCACGTCGGGCAATGGATGGCGGGAATGGGATCGCCCCAGTATCGCTGACGGCTGATGAGCCAGTCGCGCAGGCGGAACTCCACCTTCGTGCGGCCCTTGCCGGCCGCCTCAAGGTCGGCGATGATCGCATCCACAGCCGGGCTATGCTTGCCGCCCGCCATGCCCGTGTACGTGCCGGACTGCACCAGCACGCCCTCGGCGTCGTAAGCATGATCCCAATCGACCGAAGTGACACGACGATCCTGCACCCCGTTCAACTGGGCAAACAACGGATCGTCCTCTCCCAGAATGATGGGAATGATAGGCAGGTCGTACTTGCGGGCGAATTCGAAGTCGCGCTGATCGCCGCACGGCACGGCCATGACCGCGCCAGTGCCGTAATCGCTCACAATGTAGTCGGCCACCCACACCGGCACCTTTTCACCGTTGATGGGGTTCACCATGTAACGGCCGGTGAACGCGCCGTGCTTCTCCCGATCGCCCTGCGCGCGCTCGACGGCGCTCACCTTGGACGCCTGCTCGACCACCTCTCGGACGGCAGCTTCGTATTCCGTCCCCTCGACCAGATCCATAAGACCCTTGTATTCGGGAGCCAACAGGAAGAACGAGCAGCCGAACAGCGTGTCGGGACGCGTGGTGAACACGGTGATCAGGTCATCGTCGGTCGGGTTGGCCGGAACCTCGCCGTCGGGCCCGCACAACGTGAACGTGACCTCTGCGCCCTCGGAGCGGCCGATCCAGTTCGCCTGCATTTGCTTGACGCGATCGGGCCAGCCATCAAGCTGATCCAGGTCGTCAAGCAGTTCCTGCGCATAATCGGTGATCTTAAAGTACCACTGCGTCAGGTCGCGCTTCTCGACCGCACCGTGGCAACGCCAGCACTCGCCCTCGGTCACCTGCTCGTTCGCCAGCACGGTTTCGCAGTTCGGGCACCAGTTCACCGGACTGTTGCGACGCTCGACCAGGCCCTTCTTCCACATCTGGAGAAAGATCCACTGGCCCCAGCGATAGTATTCGGGATCGCACGCCACCACGGTGCGGTCCCAGTCGTACGAAAAGCCCATGCGCTTGAAGCTGGCCTTCTGGGTTTCGATGTTGGCATACGTCCACGTAGCCGGATGGCTGTTATGTTTGATGGCCGCGTTCTCGGCGGGCAGGCCGAACGCGTCCCAGCCCATGGGGTGCAGCACGTCGAAGCCGCGCATCTTGGAATAGCGCGCGATCACGTCGCCGATGGTGTAGTTGCGCACGTGGCCCATGTGGATGTCGCCCGAAGGATACGGGAACATTTCGAGCACGTACTTCTTAGGCTTCGATGCATCTTCGGCCACTTTGTTGAGGTCGGTGTCGGCCCATTCCTGCTGCCAACGGGGCTCGATCTCGTGCGGGTTGTAAGGTTTCATGGTCATGTTGCTTTCCTCGTCAGGTCGGCACCGCCCGCGCGCGTCCGCGCAGGGGGTCGTTTATTCGCGAATGTTCCCATTATAGTGATTGCGGCGCGAAAGCGAAGCATTATCGATCGACTTCACGACTTCGCAGACGCGATCAAGCCCCTGGGGTTCAACTTCGATTGCTTTAATCGCAAGCGGACGAGCAACGCCTCTCCTGCATCAGCAGATCGAAGCCGCGCTCCCTTCGCAAGCTTCCTCGACGTCGTCGAGAGTCTCCTTCGCGTTGATCCGCGTTTTTAAGCTATTGGCCAACCGCTACCGGACAGGCTCATTCATCATAAAATGCCTTGAGATGCTCTCTAATAATGAAATATCTCGATTTTTCACTATTAGAGAGTTCGATGTGCGTTAAAATCGTGAAAAACATTCGAAAAAAGGTCTTACGATATGACGTACAAAAGAATGGACAGACTGTTTTACGAAGACGCCTCGAGCGATCGCAAGGGTGAAAACGAGCGCGAAGCCTGCAAGCGCCTCACGGCCGCTTCGTCATTCAGGACCGGGATCAACGTAGAGACAGGCGAGCTTTTTCTTGCCGTGCCGCGCGAGCTGTCTCTTGTCACGGAGCAGGTTCTTCGCGCCGAGCGAAAGGTGTCAAGATCATGGAGCGCCTTACCCGGCATTGCGCGGGGCGCTTACGTACGCAACCTCATCGTCGACGAAGTGGTATGCACGAACGAAATGGAAGGCGTTCGCAGCGCCCGCAAGCAGATCAGGGAGGCTATCGACAGCATCGAGCAGCCTGTCGGGGAAAATCGGCGGACAAAGCAGTTCATGGAATTCGCCCACTTGTACCTTGGCCTGACGAGCGGCGACGTCGTGCCGCCCAAGACTCCTGAGGATATCCGTGCGCTATACGACGCCGTCGTGGCGGGTACGCTCGACCCGGACGACGCGCTTGACGGCCAGCTGTTCCGCGCCGATGGCGTGGACGTCAAGGCGTCCTCGCAACGAATCATCCATCGTGGCGTGCAACCCGAATCCGCCATAATCTCGCACCTCAACGCTATGATCAGGCTGGTCAATTCCGAGGAAGTGCCGGAACTGTACAGTGCGCTGCTTTCGCATTACCTGTTCGAGTACATCCACCCCTTTTATGACGGAAACGGGAGAACGGGCCGATTCTTGCTAGCGCTGTACTTGAGCAGTCCGCTGTCCCTACCCACCACGCTATCGCTTTCGCGCGTTATCGCCGAGCATAAAGGAGTGTACTACCAGGCGTTTTCGGCAACTGAGCACCCCCTTAACCATGCCGAGGGCACGTTCTTCGTGCTGCAAATGATGAATTTGATCAGGACGGCTCAAGACGAGCTGGTAGCCGAGCTGCAAGCAAAGCGGGAAGCGCTGATGAAAGCCGAAGAAAAACTCGGCAGCGTGCGCGCTGAGTTCGACTTGTCAGAGCGGGCATGCAATGTGCTGCACCAAGTGGTGCAGGTGTCGCTTTTCGGCGCGAACGCGGACGTGACGTTGCAGGATGCCGCGAAGCACCTTGAGGTCACAGCCCAAAGCGCTCGCAAGTACGTATCCGAGCTAGAGCAGGCCGATCTTGTTGAAACGACAAGCCGCCGACCGCTCAAGTTCAAACTGAGCAGCCAGGGTGAAGAGACGTTCGGCGTGGCGAACGCGGCCGGGATCCGTTAGCCGTACGCCAAACCGAAAAAAGAGCTAGCCGATCCGGAAGAGGGCACCCAAGCTCGCAAGCCGTCAAGGACATCAGACGTTTGCCCGCCGGCCCAACGCTGATTCGCAAAGCAAGGATCGCCGCAAACGCTTTCCGCCCCTACTGCACAAACACCAGACAGTCGTCGGTAGAACGCGCCTTGTCGAACACATAGCCGGCTACGTCGAACGAGCGCAGATCAGTGACGGATTCGACGGCGCATTCGGCGCACCAACGCACCATGGAACCGCGAGCAGCCTTGGCAGCCGTCGAACGCTGCACCAGGCGGCCGCTCGCATCGATCGCACCGAACAAGCACGTCACAGCTTGCAAGCCAAGACGCTTCACATGCGGAAGCACCGCTTTCGCATATTCGACCGAAGCTAAGTTCACCACAACGTCAGACTCCGAAGCCAACGCGCGAGCCAGCGAATCGCCCCAAAACTCGTACAGGTTGCGCGCCTGGCCCACTGCTAATTTGGCCTGCATCTCAAGGCGGTACGGCACCACGCCATCGAACGGTCGCAGCACGCCGTAAAGACCCGACAGAATGCGCACGTGTTCCTGCACGTATTCCAACTGCGCGACGGTCATAACGTGCGGAGCCAGATGTTGGTACTGGATGCCTTCGTACGCAAACACCGATGGAACAAGCGAGTCCGCGCTACCGGACACGTCCATCGCGCGGAAGCGTTCGAAATTGAGTTCGGCAAGCGCGTCGCTACACTGCCATAGCGTCTTCGCATCTTCATAGGAAAGCGATCCCACCGCGCAAGCCAAGCGCTCAGCCCGGTCGACGAACGCCGGCAGATCGCGCCATGCGAACATATCGTCCGCTACGTTCATCTTCTTGGCGGGCGAGATAATGAAGCGCACGACCCCTACCCCTCTCCCAGCATGTCGACCGCCCACTGAGCGGCCACCATGGATCCTTTGACCAGCACGCTTTCATCCACTTCGTAGTAGCAACTGTGCTGGGGATGCTCGGCGCCCACGGCAGGATTGCGAGTCCCCACAAAAGCCAGGACCCCGGGAACCAAGCGCAGGTATTCGCTGAAGTCCTCGCCAGAAAGCGTGCCCTCGTATCTGCCGACGCCCTCTTCGCCCAGCACCTTCACCACGGCAGCGCGCGCCACCTCGGCGCAAGCCGGGTCATTCGCCAAGCCCGCGTTTCCCAGCTCGAACGTGAACCGAGCTTGAGCATTGAACGCACGAGCAATCTTTCCCACGATACGCTCCAGACGGTCAGGCACTTCGGCGCGCAGCTTGTCGCTCCATGTGCGCACCGTGCCGGTCAGGTACGCCGTCCCCGCCATGATATTGCGCGCCTCGCCGCCATGGAACTCGCCCACGGTGATCACCACGGGTTCGAACGGCGACACGTCGCGACTAACGAGGATCTGCAACGCCGTCACCATCTCGGCGCCCACCACGATGGCATCGATGCCCTTGTGCGGCATGGAGCCGTGTGCGCTCACGCCTTCGATGTCGATGCGGAACCAGTCGGTATGCGCCATACGCTGCCCCGGCTCGCACGAGAACACGCCCGCATCAACCTCGCTCCAAATATGGGCTCCGTACACGGCATCCACCCCGTCCAGCGCGCCGTCGTCGATCATCTTCAACGCACCGATGGAAATCTCCTCAGCCGGCTGGAACAAAATGCGAACCTCGCCGCGCAACCGGTCGCGCAGTTGATCGAGAATGCGAACGGCTCCCAGCATCATGGCCATATGGCAGTCATGCCCGCAAGCATGCATGACTCCCTCGCTTTGCGAAGCGTAAGGCGCACCCGTTTGCTCGGTCACGGGAAGCGCGTCGATATCCGCACGCAGCGCCACGCGCCTGACCGGATTGCCGTCGACGTCGTAGGCTCCCGACGCTTCACCGCGAATCGTGGCGATAACGCCCGTCCCGGCCGCACGTCGGTACGGTATGCCGAGCTTGTCCAGCTCGATGCAAAGGGCTTCTTGCGTCCGCGTTTCCTTGCCGCTCAACTCGGGATGCTTATGCAACTCACGCCTGAGTGCAATGACTTCCGATTCGATATCCACACCGATTGCGCGGATGCGCTCGGTCGTGCTGGCCATCCCCATATGGATCCCTTTCGCCGTTCCCTGTGTTCAGCAGGGTACCATATTCCGACATGCACGGTTTTGGCCAGGATGAATCCCGTCAACACAAACGTCGAAGGCAAGGCGGTCAGCGAATGGTTTTCAGCTCGGCCAGCTTTCGCTCTAAATACGCTAAGTGCAAGCGCTCTTCGTCGCTCCATGCACCGAACAAGATCCGTTCGAGCGCATCGCATGCAAGCCCGCCGTCATCTTCGCTGAAGAACAATCGACGCTCAGCGCGATCGTACAAGCTCACGGTATCGAACAGTCCCGACTCCTCGAGCACCTTCAAGTTGCTGACAATGCTTTCAACGATCAAAAGATGGTGACTCGGGTCGACCGCCCGAGGCTCCGTTCCCGCAATGCGCATTTGCTCGTATCGCAGCTGGCAACTTACCAGCAATAGTTCCGGCTTCACCGCCATCAGCGCCAGCGAGACGTCGTATCCCCGATCGCGCAAGAGCCTTGCCGTCTTGAGAGGGACCTCGGATGTCCGCAGCGTTCCTTCGATGATCAGGTTGTACCCCATCACGGAAAGAGCGTCAACAACCGCTTCGACCATCTGACCCGCCCAGGCAGCCGTATAGGAAGGAGCATCAACACCGTATTGCTCGCCGATTTGCTTAAAAGACGGGTGGAAAGAACGGTATTCGTCGCCGTTGACAACAAGTATGTCGCCCGAAAAGGAGTCCTGAATCAATCGATGCAACGTCGTCTTTCCAGCGCCGCTTTGACCTCCTAGCAATACTGCACAGGGACGCTCCGCAGGAGCGCAACGTTTGTTCGAAAGTAGCACACTGATGATCGTCTGCAACCCTTCGCCAAACTCGTCATCCGAGTAATCCGAGTGATCCGCAAGATTCTCCATATCAGGCAACCTTTGCCTGGCGCGCTTCCGCGAGATTGCGCAAGCACTCTATTTGCCCCCTGATTTCGGAAAGCTTGACATCGTTCGAATTCTCTCGATAGGTGATGCTCGGTCGTATCAAGGCAAGCTGCTTGAGCACGTCCTCGAATACAGCTTCGGCCACCACATCCCCTCGCCGCTGGGCAGCGCCGCGCAAACGCGCCACCTTCCCCATTATCTGGGCAGCCTGCTCGTTAAGAACTTCCTGCTGAAGCGTGATTTCGTACAGTTCGTTGATGTCCATGGCGTCTCCATCCTTGTCGAAAGAAACCAGCGCGTACACGATCTTCTCGGTTTTCTCACGCTGGCTGTCCGCAAGCAAGGCCCCGTCGCGCTCAAGGCAATCCGCAAGAAACCTGGGGTCCTCCGCAGCACGAATGAGGTTCGCATTCGCCTTGCTGGGAGTTTGGCCGTTTTCGTACCGAACCACGCTGGCCTCGCCAAGCCCCAGCAAGCGCGCAAACCCTTGCTGCGTCAGCCCGTACTTTTCCCGGATCCTCTTGATATCCTGCGAAGTTAGATCATGTGACATGATTACCTCCAAATTACTATCTTTTGATAGATCAAACTATATCATACGATTGTTCTATTGTACAGGGAAGGCGCGACAAAAAACGAGACGGAGGGCAGAGCCAGCAGCCCGTCCCTCCGTCTCGTAAAAAAGTCACCGCTGTTCAAGCGGCGCCCTTTCGCATCCTGCAAACCCCTGATCACGCCCAATCTCGGCGCATGACCTCCCACGCAGCGTCACGACCCGCTTCAACGCTGGCGATCTCGTCATCGGAAAGCGCCTTGAAGCGACCCTGTCTGCGCAGGTACGCCTCAACGCTGGCGAACTCCTTCGGGTTCCTGTTCAGCTTGAAACGACCCCCATACTGGCCGCACACCGCTTCGCCCTCGTACTCGGCCAAATACCACAAGCCCGTGTCCACGATGTCCTTCGCAATGTCCACCATCTCATCCACGCCGCAACCCCACCCCGTCGGGCACGGAGCCATCACATGGATGTAGCGCGTGCCTTTGATGTCCCGGGCGCGCTCCACCTTGCGGACGAAATCGTTCAAGTAGCCGACGCTTGCCGTGGCCGCGTACGGGATGCCGTGCGCGGCTACGATTTCGAACATGTTCTTCTTCTGCGTCAGGCAGCCGTGCACGTTGCGACCGGCAGGCGTCGTGGTGGTCTTGGCGCCAAAAGGCGTCAGCGAGCTTTTTTGGATGCCCGTGTTCATGTACGCCTCGTTGTCGTAGCAAATGTACAGCACGTCGTCGTTGCGATCGATCGCCCCGGACAGCGCCTGAATGCCGATGTCGGCCGTACCGCCATCGCCCGCAAAGCCCACCACGGTGCAGTCGTCGAGCTTCTTGCCCTGCGCGCGCAACCCGGCCTCGATGCCGGTCAGCACGCTTGCCGTAGCCGCAAAAGGCGTGATCATTGCGTTATTGGCAAAGGAAAGCTGCGGAAAGTTGAACCCGACGGCGCTCATGCATCCCGCAGGCAGCGCAGCAACGGCGTTCGGGCCCAGCACCTTGAGCGCAGCGCGCACGGCAAGGGAACCGCCGCACCCCGCGCACGCCTTGTGACCGAAGAAGAACTCGTCGTTGGCTATGGTCTTCGCATTGAGAGCCATTTCTATCGCCCCCCTTCCAAACCCAGCGCATCAGCCGGCAAAACGTCATCGACGCCCAAAAACGACACGCGCGGCAAGATGGCGGGATCCGCGCCGCCAGCTGCCTGCTGGAGAGCGCGGAACATGCCGATCATCTGCGATTCCGAAATGTCGTCGCCGCCCAAACCTCCTATGAAGTTGTACGCGGGAACGCACACGCCCGCCTGCTGCAGCGCCGAATTGACGTTCGTGAACACGGTTCCCTCCGAGCCGAACGAAATGTCTTTCTCCAAAACGCCCACCGCCTTCGCGCCTCGCAACGCCTCGGCAATCAGTTCCGAAGGCATGGGGCGCAGGTAGCGAATGCGCAGCATGCCCGCGCGGACGCCCTCGGCGCGCAACTGCGCGACCGCAGAGCGCGCAAGGCCGGCAGCCGACCCCAGCGTAACAAGAACAACGTCGGCATCGTCGCAGCTCAGCGTTTCGATCATGCCGGCATACTGACGCCCGAACACCTCGGCGAAACGACGCTCGATCTGCGTCACCACGTCAGGGGCGTTCAGCATGTCGCGATGCTCCCAGTACTTGAAATAGCGGTTGTACTCAGGGCCTGCCGAAAATCCGATGTTCACGGGATGCTCGAAATCGAAATGGTTTCCAGCGGGCTCATAGGGAGGCAGAAACGCATCGGCCTGCTCTGGTTCAGGCACGTCCACGGTTTCGTACGTATGCGTGAGCGCGAAGCCGTCCAGGTTCACCATCACCGGCGTCATGACCGCCGGGTCCTCCGCCAGCGCATACGCCATGAGCGCAAGATCGAGCGCCTCCTGATTATCCTGCGCATACACCTGAATCCAGCCGTGATCCAGCAAAGCGAGCGAATCTCGCTGGTCGCCGTAAATGTTCCACGGCAGCGCGGTCGCGCGGTTCGCGTTCATCATGACAATGGGAAACCGCCCGCCCGATGCGTAGGTCAGGCATTCTGCCATGTACAGCAAACCCTGGCTCGACGTAGCCGTGAACGTGCGGGCGCCCGTGGCCGAAGCACCGATGGCGCACGACAGCGCCGAATGCTCGGACTCCACGTGCACGTACTCGGCGGCAAGCGCGCCCTCTTCCACCATCTCGCTCAAACGCTCAACCACCACCGTTTGCGGCGTGATGGGATACGCGCTGATGACCTGCGGACGCGCCAGGCGCACGCCCTCCGCCAGCGCTTCGTCGCCAGAAAGGAACCTCTTCATCGGGCATCCGCCTCGCTTTCGGGAATCATGGCGATCGCATCGAACTTGCAAGCCTTCGCGCACACGCCGCAACCTTTGCAAAAGTCCAGGTCAATGGCAACAGGAGCGCCGGTGGGCTCAACCTGGTCGACTTTGAACACCGTGCCGTCCGGGCACAGCCAATAGCACTGGAGGCAACCCGTGCACGCAGCAGCGTCGATCGCGGGGCGCACGTTGCGCCAACCGGCGTTCTTGGCAGTCAGATAACCCGCCTCGAAGCACGTGGTGCGCGCGAACACGGCGGGGTCCAAGGCATCCCCGCTGCGCAAGGTGCAGATGCGCGCGGGCGGGCGAACGGGCGATTCCAAGGACGAACTCCCCGAGCCTTCGGCCGCCTCGAGGTCTTCCGCGCGCAGATCGCCTTCGTCGGATTCAACCGCAATCCCCGCAGCAGCCATCTGACCGGTCGCAACCGCATCGGAAGCATCGGCCATCCGTCGGAGCACTTCCTTCACGATCGCCAGGTTCGTCCCGTGCAGTTTTTCCGGCATGTACTGGCGAATCGCCTCGCCCACGTCTTGGAGCGACACCCGATCGCACAGGCCCGCGATCGCTCCAAGAAACACCGTATTGGGAATGGAGCGCCCCAGAAACGAAGCGGAAATGCCATCGGCGTCGATGGCTAGGATACGCTCGTCATCGAAAGCTGCAGCGCTGTTCACCAGCACGCGCCCTCCAGGCTTGAGCTCATGCTCCCAGCCAGACCCCAGCAGCGTTTCATCCAGATACACCACGTAATCGGCGCGCGCGACAGCGCTCCGGTCGCCGATAGGCGCATCGTCCATCTTCGTGAACGCGCGCATCGGCGCACCGCGCCGCTCGGGTCCAAACGATGGAAACGCCAGCGCGTAACGGCCTTCGGAAAGCGACGCTGCCGCACCCAGCAGCCGCGCCGCCGTGAATGCGCCCTGGCCGCCGCGGCCATGCCACAGTACCTCGATCATGCCCTATCTCCATTCGTGCCAAGCAGTAATCATCCCAGTATAGCGTTGCCCTCGCGCGTTCACAGGCGCGCGCAGACGACCAGCCGTCAAACTCCCCCAATTGGGGAGCGAACGCTTTCGACCGACGACGCCGCGCACGACCTCCCCCCCATTTGCTCCTGCTATGAATCTTGGAGGCCCATCGAACCCGACCCCTATAATGCTTGGAGTGAAACGAATCAGCCTATGCAGCGAAGGAGCTCGACGCAGCCTATGGATCGCATGCCAACGCGAGACGCGCAAACAAACGCCACGGCCAATCGTCGGGAGCGCATGCGCCGCGCGGGCAAGAAGCCGCGCAAACCCAGCTTCATCACGCGCGCCGTCAACCATTGGTGCAATCGCCTGCTAGGAGCAGTCTCGGAGCGCTCCCTTTCAGCGCAGCAAGAGGAATATGCCGCCGGACGCACCACGCGCGACTACGTGTGCAACACGCTGGGCATCGCTACGTGGGGCATGGTATTCCCGTTCCTCACCATCGTAGCCACGCAGCTGGTGGGCGTCGAGCAAGCCGGCATGTTCTCGCTCGCATTCGTCACCGGCACGCTGCTCATGATCCTTGCCAACTACGGCGTGCGCACCTTTCAAGTATCCGACCTAGCCGAAGATCACTCGTTCGCCGACTACCAAGTGAACCGCTGGATCACCTGCGCCATCATGGTGATAGCGGGCGTGGCATACTGCTCCATCCGCGGTTATACCGACCAGATGCTGGTCATAAGCTTGGGCGTATACGCATACAAGATGATCGACGGCTTGGCCGACGTCTACGAGGGGCGTCTGCAGCAAGTGGACAAGCTCTACCTTGCCGGAATATCCCAAGCTCTTCGTTCGGTAGCCGTGTTCATCGTGTTCTCGCTGGTACTGCTGGTCACGCGCAATCTTGGAGCCGCTTGCATCGCCATGGCCATTGCCGCTGCGGCCACGTTCCTGTTCTTGACGTTTCCCTTGGCATTGTTCGAAACGCCGAAGTCGCGCCGCGTGAGCATGGGCAGTGTCGCAGCATTGTTCAAGCAGTGCTTTCCCCTGTTCGTGGCGCTGTTCATGTATGCGCTCATCGACAATATGCCGAAGTTCGTGATGGAAGGCGTGCTCAGCTACGACAACCAATTGTACTTCAACGCGCTGTACTTCCCCGCCCAAGCCATCTTATTGACCATCGGTCTCATCTACAAGCCCATGCTGGTTCGCATGGCCGAAGCTTGGGCCAATCCCGACAAGCGCAAGCGGTTCGACCTCACCATTATCGCCGTGCTGGCCGTGATCGTCGCCATCACGCTGATCGTAGCCGGCATCATGGCCACTATCGGCATTCCCGTGATGAGCTTCATGTACGGTTTGGACTTCGAGCAGTTCCGCGGCCTGTGCTTCATCATGCTGGCCGCAGGCGGCGTTACGGCGGCAATCGACTTTCTCTACCAAGTGATCACCGTCCTGCGTCGTCAAAAAGCCGTTACGCGCCTCTATGTGATCACGTTCGGATTCTCGCTCTTCGTGCCCATCCTGCTGGTGAACTTCACCGGCTTGCCAGGCGCCATCATCGGCTACCTCATTGTCATGTGCATCTTGTTCGTGCTGCTGGTCAGCGAATACATCGGCATACGCATGGGCTTCTCCAAGGCCGAGGCTCCGCATGAAACCGCTCCGCAGCACGTCGACCGTCCGCGTCCCAGCGAAGCGCGGGCCGAGCGAGCACGACGCGAACGCGTGCTGGAAAAACGCGGCGCACATGCAGGCCCCATCGTGAGCGAAGAGGCTCGCGACCTGGCCGGCAGACGCCATCCAAACGACGACGAAGGATGAGACGAAGGGACGGGGTCAATGACTCATTTTCTGGCCTGCGGCCGAAAATGAGTCATTGACCCCGTCCCTTCGTCTCATCGAGCGATTCGCCTAGAATCGCGCGTACTTGACCAGATTCTTTTTCAGCGTGTCAACGAAACGCTGGGCGGTTTCGTCCAGCTGCTCGCCCTTGCGCACCACGTAGCCCAAATGCAGCGACACATCGGTATCGAGCGGCACGGTGTTCAGCCCAGCGCCGTCGGAAATGCCCACCAAAATGCCGCTCGTCACCGTATAGCCGTTCAGCGCTACGATCAACTCCGAAAGCGACGCACGGTCGGTGCAGGCGATGCTCTTGGCACGCGGCACGCCCGCAAGCGCTTCCTCGGCGAAGGCAACCGGAGAATCCTCGTCCTGCTCGAAGTACAAGTAGGGATAATCCTCCATATCCTCCAGGGCAAGGCTGGCGGCGTTCACCATGGGATGGCTGGCCGGCAGCGCAACGCGCGGGGCCGACTCGATAAGCTCCACGAATTCAAGGCCCGCCTGGTCAAGCGCGACGTTCAGAGCCTCGGCAGAAGCCGACGTCTGGAACAGCACGCCCAACTGGCTTTTTCCCGACGCAACATCATCGATGACGCCTTGCGTCGTGCGATCCCGCAGCGCATACGCGTACGCATCGCCGCCCAAAGCCAGAACCACATGGGCGAACGTCTGAACGTTGAACAGGTAGTGCTGACCGGAAACTGCAAAGGTGTTAGCCATGGGTAGAATCCTTCCCTATCGAGTCTGGCAGCTGCGCTCGTCGATGAAGCGCGAGGCCTTGTGCTCCGACGACGTTCCCAGCTTGCCCGCATCATACACGATGACCTTCTGCGGGCGCACGCCCACATGCGCCTTGATGGCCGCCATCGTGCGCTTCGCTACCTCGTCGTAAGGCTCGTCGCTGCCCAGCGCGCGCTCCACGGACACCTCGTATTTGCACGTGAAGTCCTGCTCGTACACGCGAATGGAGTACTCGCCCGTCAGGCCTTCCAGGCCGCGCACCACGAACTCGATATCGCTCGGGAACACGTTGACGGCGCTCACGATGAACATCTCGTCCTTGCGGCCCGTAATGTGAATGCGCGCAAGCGTACGGCCGCATTCGCACGTGTCGGTGCTCACGTAGCCGATGTCGCCTGTACGGAAGCGAATCATCGGGCGCGCCTTCTTGCTCAACGTGGTGTACACCAGCTCGCCCGTCTCGCCCGGAGCCAGCACCTCGCCCGTGTTCGGGTTCACCGTCTCGACCAGAATCTGGTCCTCCACGATGTGCAGGCCGTCGTGGGCCTCGCACGCCGCAGCGCATGCGCCGTAAATGTCGGACAGACCGTAGAAGTCAACAACCTTCGCGCCCCACAAGTCCTCGATGCTTTCGCGCGTGGATTTGATGGAACCGCCCGCCTCGCCAGCAACGATGATGGTGTGGATGTTGAAGTCGGTGCGCGGGTCGTACCCCTTCTCCTTCGCCACCTCGCCCAAATGCCATGCGTACGAAGGCGACGTCCAGATGATGGTGGGTTGGTACTGCTTCAGCACGAACAACAGACGGTCGGACGGCACCGCACCCACCCAGATAGCCAGCGCGCCCAGTCTCTGCGCGCCGATGACGTCGGGGCCGCCCACGTACAGCGCGAAGTTGAGCGCATGCACGTACCGATCGTTCGGGCGCATGCCGGCCTGCCAGAACAGACGCGCCTCGGTATCCTGCCACAGGTCGAAGTCCTCCTGCGTGAACGGGCTCACCGTGGGCACGCCCGTGGAACCCGAAGACGTGGCCATGAAGATGACGTCCTCTTCGGGCACGGAGCACATCTCGCCGAAGAAGCTTCCCACGTGCTGCGTATCGCGCTCGGTCTTCTTGTCGATGAACGGGAACTTCGCAATGTCCTCAAGCGTTTCGATATCGGAGGGCTTGACGCCGGCCTCGTCGAACGCGCGCTTGTAGTACACCGTGTTCTCGTACGCGTAGGCCACCATATCCTGCAATCGCTGCAGCTGCAGCTCCTCCAGCTGGGGCCGCGGCATGCACTCGATCTCCGGATCGTAGTACTTCTGATCGTAGGGGATGTCCTTCGCCATGAGATGCTCCTTGTTCGCTTCGTCTTTCATGCCGCCGTCGCGCACGGTCAACCGAAGTCGCTCGAACGATTCGCCGAGTTGCGCGGCGCGCGCCTCCCTGAAGAAAGAAACGCCCGCATGCGCCGAATCGTTTTGCGCGCGAAGCAGCGTATTGCATGAAACCACGAACAGCCGCTCAATACAACCATATAAGTCATTCAATGTTTTGATGCTTTGCTATCGATATCGACGATAACCCGGTAGAATAGCGATCAGAACGAAGAAAGGGGTCCTTATGACGCTTCAGCAGCTCCGCTACTTAATTGCCATTGCAGAGTACGGATCCATCAACGCCGCAGCGCAAAACCTGTATGCCTCGCAGTCGAACCTATCCACCGCCATAAAAGAACTGGAAAGCGAACTGGGCATCACCGTGTTCACGCGCAGCAACCGCGGCGTCACCCTCACCAACGACGGCACGGAGCTTTTGGGGTACGCCCGCCAAGTGGTCGAACAGGCCGACATGCTGGAGGCGCGCTACCAGAACAAGGGAGCCGCGCACCTGCGCCTTGCCGTGTCCACGCAGCATTACGCGTTCAGCGTGCAGGCGTTCGTGAACGTAGTGGAAGCATGCGATGCCTGCGACTACGAATTCATCCTACGAGAAAGCACCACGGCGGAGATCATCGACGACGTGCGGGCGTTTCGCAGCGAAGTAGGCATCCTCTACACCGACAGCTTCAATCGGCGCGTCCTGCAAAAAGCCTTCGACGATGCCGACGTAGCGTACGCGCCCCTTTTCGATGCCGACGTCCACGTGTTCGTCGGCGAGCATCACCCGCTCGCAAAGCGCAACCGCATCGCACCCGACGACCTGGCGCCCTTCCCTCGCTATTCGTTCGAGCAGGGAACCACCAACTCGTTCTACTACTCCGAAGAGCCCTTGAGTTATCTTCCGCACGCGCGCAATATCCGCATTTCGGATCGAGGCACGCTCACCAACTTGCTGACCAGCCACAACGGCTACACACTGTCCACCGGCGTGCTTTCGGCCGAAATGCAGTCCGGCATAGCCAGCATCCCCTTGGACACCGACGAAGGAGAGCGCATGCAAGTGGGCTACATCATGCACAACGAGCGACGCCCCAGTCCGCTGCTGCTGCGCTACATCGAAGAGCTGCATGCCATCATCCACGCGAACCCCAGCGTAGAGGCCCGGGAAGACTGACCGGACGAAATCCCCCCGCTGCTCCGGGCGGCACGTCCCGCCTAAAAAAGCAGGACGACCCAAAGGCCGCCCCGCTCGCAAATCCGTTTTTTCGACCGCGTCCTAGTGGCCCGTGTTGCTCACATAGGGAGTCTTGTCCTTCAGCAGAACGTCGTGCGCGCCGCCTTCCACGATGGACGTGCTGGACACGATGGTCAGCTTCGCCTTGTCCTGCAGCTCGTCGATGGTCAGCGCGCCGCAGTTGCACATGGTGGAGCGCACCTTGGAAAGCGTGAGAGCCACGCCGTCCTTCAAAGCGCCGGCATACGGCACGTAGGAGTCGACGCCCTCTTCGAACGTCATGCCCTTCTTGTCGCCGCCCAGGTCATAGCGCTGCCAGTTGCGGGCGCGCGCCGAGCCTTCGCCCCAGTACTCCTTCATGTACGAGCCGTTCACCATCACCTTGTTCGACGGGCTCTCGTCGAAGCGTGCGAAGTAGCGACCCAGCATGACGAAATCGGAGCCCATGGCCAGCGCCAGCGAGATGTGGTGGTCGTACACGATGCCGCCGTCGGAGCAGATGGGCACGTACACGCCCGTCTCCTTGAAGTATGCGTCGCGCGCAGCGGCAACCTCGATGGTAGCCGTGGCCTGGCCACGACCGATGCCCTTCGTTTCGCGCGTGATGCAGATGGAACCGCCGCCGATGCCAACTTTGATGAAGTCGGCGCCCGCATCGGCCAAGAAGCGGAAGCCTTCGGCGTCCACCACGTTGCCTGCGCCGATCTTCACGGTGTTGCCGTAATGCTCGCGCACCCATTCGATGGTGAACTTCTGCCAGTCGGAGTAGCCTTCGGAGCTGTCGATGCACAGCACGTCAACGCCGGCTTCCACCAATGCGGGAATGCGCTCGGCGTAGTCGCGCGTATTGATGCCGGCGCCCACCATGTAGCGCTTATGGCTGTCCAGCATTTCGTTGGGGTTGGACTTATGGGAGTCGTAGTCCTTGCGGAACACCAGGCTGACCAGGTGATCGTTCTCATCAACGATAGGCAACGAATTCAGCTTGTGATCCCAGATGATGTCGTTGGCAACCTTCAGCGACGTGCTGACCGGGGCCACGATCAGCTTCTCGCGCGGGGTCATGAAATCGGCGACCTTCTCATCCAAGGACATGCGGGACAAGCGGTAGTCGCGCTCGGTTACCACGCCGAGCAGCTTGCCGGTAGCAGTGCCGTCCTCGGTCACGGGCATGGTGGAGTGGCCAAGCTTCTCCTTCAGCTCTACAACCTGGGCCAGCGTCATGTCGGGAGACAGGTTGGCGTCGCTCGTAACAAAACCAGCCTTGTAATCCTTCACGCGCGCCACCATCGCGGCCTGGCTTTCGATGGACTGAGAGCCGTACACGAACGACATGCCGCCCTCGGTAGCAAGGGCCACGGCCATGCCGTCGTCGGACACGGCCTGCATGATGGCCGAAATCATGGGGATGTTCAGCGAAATGGGGCACTCTTCTTCACCCTTGCGGTACCTGACCAGCGGCGTCTTCAGGCTGACGGCAGCCGGAACGCACGTAGACGGCGAGTAGCCGGGAACCAAAAGGTACTCGTTGAATGTACGGGACGGCTCGTCGAAATAATAGGCCATGAACTCCTCCATCTGCTGTCGGCATGTCGCTTCGCCCGCGCGGCCGGCGCGGGCGACGGTCGGCAAGGGGGCGATGTGCGCGAACGCCCCGCATAGCAACCGTTACTCAAGTGTTATCCGCTATTATAGCCACGGGGGAGCCGGAAACGCGAGGTTCCGCCCGGGAAAACTCCGAATATGAAGAAATATTCGCGCCACGGTTCGCGAAAGGCGCTACCCAAGTCCCATCCACGTGCGCACGATGGGCACGTAGCCCATCACGAACACGGCCAAGATAAGGACGGGCAGCACGAACCGCATGTACCCTCGAGCCCACCGGGGAAAGCCAAGGCCCTTGCCGGTGTCGGCCTCGGCCACGAACGCCTTCCAGCCCCATCCGCGCTTGCTCGTGCAGAACAGCAGAAACACGAGCGCGCCCAGCGGCAGCACGTTGTTCGACATGAGGAAGTCCTCGATGGCCTGGATGTTGCCGATGCCCGGCACCTCCACGCCGGCCCACACGTTGAAGCCCAGTACGCAGGGAAGCGACAGCAGCGCCAGCGCAACGCCGTTCACCAGACAGGATTTCTTGCGCGACCAGCCCCACTGGTCCATGCCGAAGCTCATGATGTTCTCGAACACCGCGATCACGGTCGACAGGGCGGCGAAGCTCATGAACAGGAAGAACAGCGTCCCCCACAACTGACCGAACGGCATCTGCTCGAACACGCTGGGCAACGTGATGAACACGAGCCCCGGACCGCTTCCCGGCTCCACTCCAAAAGCGAAGCACGCAGGAAAGATGATAAGGCCCGCCATAAGCGCAACCAGCGTGTCCAAACCCGCGATGCGCACGGCTTCGCCCGCCAGCCGATGGCGCTTGTCAATGTAGCTGCCGAAGATGGACATGGATCCCACGCCCACCGAAACCGTGAAGAACGCCTGACCCATAGCGGCAAACACCGCATCGGCGAACGTCCCCCACCCGCCTGCGAACAGCTTTCCGAAATCGGGCATGAGGTAGAACTCAAGACCGGCCTCGGCGCCCGGCAGCGTGACTGCGCGAGCGCACAATACGGCGAGCACGGCGAACAACGCCACCATCATGAACTTGGTCACGCGCTCGACGCCGTTGCGCAGCCCGGCCCGCGTGACCAGCACGCCGATGACCACTACGGCCAGCATGAACGCCGTCATCTCCAAGGGATTCGCCAACAAGCCGTTGAACACGCCCTCGACGCTGGCGGCATCCATGCCGTTGAACGTCCCCGTCACAGTGAGCAGCATGAACGCCAGCATCCAGCCCGCCACCGTGGTGTAGAACATCATAAGCAGGTAGTTGCCCGCCAAAGCCGCCCACTTGAACCGATGCCACTTAGAGCCTTGGGGCTCCAAGGCATCGAAGCTGCGCGCGACGCCTTTTTGGCTGGCACGGCCGACAGCGAACTCCATCACCAAAATAGGCAAAGCGAAAATCACCAGGAAGAGCAGGTACAGCAAAACGAATGCCGCTCCGCCGTACTCGCCGGTGATGTAGGGGAAACGCCAAACGTTTCCCAGTCCAATAGCGCATCCAGCGCTGATGAGGATGAACCCCAACCTTGATCCGAATTGCTCTCGAGCCATAAACGCCTCGCTATCTAAAAAGCGCCCGGGTCGAACAGCGGCCCGGGCGCGCGCGTACAATGCGAGCAGTGTAGCGGAAAGGTGACGCAAGCACCAGCAATACAATCGACATGTGCATGCACAATCGACCAGGAGCGAGCCGCTTCCGAAGAAGCAGCATCCCTAGGCGTTCTTCAAAAACGCTTCGTAGCCCTTGAACGCCTCGTAGATGTCGGCCTTGCTCGTAACCTCCCACGGCGAGTGCATCGACAGCACGGCCACGCCGGAATCGATGACGTCCATGCCATGCTCGGCAGGGATATAGGCGATGGTCCCGCCGCCGCCTGCATCCACACGACCCAGTTCGGCCGTCTGGAACGACACGCCCGCATCGTCCATGATACGGCGGATGCGCGCCATGTATTCGGCGCTCGCATCGTTCGATCCGCTTTTTCCCCGAGCTCCCGTGTATTTGTTGAACACTAGGCCGCGACCCAAGAACGCAGAGTTCTTCGCTTCGAAAACACCAGCGTGAGCAGGATCAAAGCCGGCGGAGACGTCAGACGAGAGCATGCTGGAAGCCGCCAGGGCGCGCGCAAGCGGAAGAGGGCCACCCTCGCCGGCAAGCTCCATGATCTCCGCTATGGTGTTTTCGAAGAATCGCGAGGCCATGCCCGTAGCGCCCACGCTGCCTATCTCCTCTTTGTCCACCAGCACGCATACCGCGGCCTTGTCGAGCACCTGATCCGCCATGGCCAGCTGCGCAGCCAGGGAAGTGAACGCGCATACGCGGTCATCCTGCCCGTAGCCGATGACCATGCTGCGATCGAATCCCAGGTCGCGGGCACGACCTGCCGGCACCACCTCCAGCTCGGCTGAGAGAAAGTCCTCTTCCGAAATATCGTATTTTCCAGCCAGCAGCTTGAGGGCAAACGCCTTGACCGGCTCTTTGTCGGCCAGCTTTTCAAAAGCCGGCCGCTCGTCGGCAGCGCTCGATTCCGGTTGCGCGTCCTTGTCCTTCTCGATCAGAAGGGGGCGGTTGCCCACCAAAAGATCGAGCGCCTCGCCTTCGACGACTTCCGAGGCCTTCTTCCCCATCTGCTGGCTCGCCAGGTGAATAAGCAGGTCCGTTACGCAAAACACCGGGTCGGAGGGGTCATCTCCCACCTGCACGTTCACCACCGTGCCATCGGTCTTCGCCACCACGCCATGCAGCGCAAGCGGCAACGTCACCCATTGATAGTGCTTGATGCCGCCGTAATAATGAGTGTCCAGGAGCGCGAAATCGTTCGCCTCGTACAGCGGATTCTGCTTGATGTCCAAGCGCGGAGAATCGATATGGGCGCCCAGAACGTTCAAACCGGCCGTCAGCGGACCGGCGCCTAACTGCACCAAGATAAGCGCTTTGCCATGGGCGAGCGCCCATACCTTGTCGCCCGGCTTGAGCGTCCGACCTTCGCTCACAGCCATCGCCAAAGGCCGATAACCAGCCGCCTCCGCCATAGCCAACGCGGTCGCCGCGCATTCCCGCTCGGTTTTATTGTCGGAAATGAAATCGATGTACTCCGCGGCCAAATGCTCAAGCGCCTCGATATCCGCTTCGTCGTACTTCTTCCATGCCGTCTCGTGTTCCATATGCGTCCTTTCAAGAGGCTGTTCGTTCGTGCGCATTATCCCCCAAAATCCCCCCGTCAAAGCAACTATTCGGTAACTCGGTGGAGATTGGCGATTCCCATAGGATTCGGAGCGGGAAAATCTACCATAGGAAACAAATCTCCCATAATCGCGTAACGCGCGCGTACTTCTTTACGCGCCGACGAGCCGCGCACCGAAAGGCGCACCATGCTGCAACTGTTGAACATCTGCAAGTCCTATACCACGGCCGATTTCACCCAGACCGCGCTCGACAACGTATCGGTATCCTTTCGCGACAACGAATTCGTCGCCATTCTGGGGCCGTCCGGCTCGGGCAAGACAACGCTGCTCAACATTGTGGGCGGCCTCGACCACTATGACTCGGGCAACCTCGTCATCGACGGCATCTCAACCGAACAGTACAAGGACCGCGACTGGGATGCCTATCGGAACAACCGCATCGGATTCGTGTTCCAAAGCTATAACCTGATCCCCCACCAAACGGTGCTCGCAAACGTGGAACTGGCTCTCACGCTATCGGGCGTGTCGCGCAGCGAGCGGCGCGAGCGCGCCATAGAGGCACTGCGAAAAGTGGGGTTGGGAGATCACGTCAACAAGAAACCCAGCCAGCTGTCGGGCGGGCAAATGCAGCGCGTCGCTATCGCGCGCGCCCTCATCAACGACCCCGAGATCCTCTTGGCCGACGAACCCACCGGTGCGCTCGACTCCAAAACAAGCGTCCAGATCATGGACCTGCTCACGGAAATCGCGAACGATCGCCTGGTCGTCATGGTCACGCACAACCCCGAGCTAGCCGAACAATACGCCACGCGCATCGTCACCCTAACCGACGGCATGATTCGCTCCGACACCGATCCGTTCGTTCCAAGCCAAGACGAGTTGCGCGTCAGCGAAAAGCCCGCGCGCAGAACGAAGATGTCGTTCTTCACCGCGCTTGCGCTCTCCTTCAAAAACCTGATGACGAAAAAAGGGCGCACGCTCATGACGGCGTTCGCCGGCTCCATCGGCATCATCGGTATCGCAGCCATCCTGTCGCTTGCCAACGGCGTGAACAACTACATCAAGAACGTCGAAGAAGAGACGCTCTCCGAATACCCGCTGCAAATACAAAGCACCGGCTTCGACATGGCTTCGATGATGCTGGGAGCAGCAGGCGTCGAAAGCGATCTATCCAAGAATCAAAGCGCTGCGGCCGGGGACGGGCAGGACACCGTGCGCGTGGCCGAAATGGTCACCAATATGGTATCGAGCATAGGCTCGAACGATTTGGCATCGCTCAAGGCGTACTTCGAAAGCGGCGAGAGCGACATAGACCGCTACACGAACGCCATCGAATACACGTACAACGTCGCGCCGCAAATATTCAGCTCGAACACCGAGAAAGTTCGCCAGGTTAACCCCGACAAATCGTTTTCGGCACTGGGACTGGGATCTTCCACGAGCACCAACAGCCTCATGTCCATGTCCATGAGCACCGATACATTCTACGAAATGCCCTCCGACCCCGCTCTCTACGAATACCAGTACGACGTGAAGGCGGGCAGATGGCCCGACAACTACAATGAAGTAGTGCTCGTCCTGACAGGCAACGGCGCCATCAGCGACCTCATGCTGTACACGATGGGCTTGCGCAATTCGGCCGAACTTGACGATATGGTCAAGAAGTTTGCCGCAGAAGAAGAGATCACGGCTCCCACCGACATCGAACAACCCTCCTACGACCAAATCCTCGGCGTAACGTTCAAGCTGGTGAGCGCAACCGACTACTACGTCCGCGACGACGAATTCGGCGTATGGAAAGACAAGTCCGACGATACCGCGTACATGCGCGACCTGGTGTCGAAGGGCGAAGACGTCAAAATCGTAGGCATCGTGCAGCCACGCGAAGACGCAACCGCGACCATGCTCAGCTCCGGCATCAACTACCCCACTTCCCTCACCAATCACGTGATCGACCAGGCTGCCAGCAGCGCCATCGTAAAAGACCAACTCGCAAGCCCCGGCACCAACGTGTTTACCGGCAAGCCCTTCGGCGAAGAAGACCAGGGCGATAGCGGCTTCAACATGGAGTCCCTGTTCACCATCAACGGCGATGCGCTCCAGGCAGCATTCACCATCGATCAAAGCAAGCTTTCCGTCGACATGTCCAATGCGCTCAATCTTTCCGCCGGCCTTCAAAACATGCCAGCCGTCCCGCAGCCGAACATGGACGAAATCGCCAGCAAAATCAAGTTCGAGATCACGCCCGAACAAACACGCGACATCGTGAACCAAGTCATGGCCGGATACAAAAAATACCTCATTGCCCATCCAATCGATCCCAGCGACCCCGATGCGTTCAGCAAGAGCTTCTCCGAATACATGGCAACGCCCGAAGCCCAAGCCATCATCGTGCAGGCCGCAGCCGGAATCGCCGCCCAGGGCAACCTGCCA
>ENA-OQNO01000756-OQNO01000756.1-human-gut-metagenome-genome-assembly--contig:-NODE-756-length-26544-cov-4.603475_pt1 | contig 26544 bp, 25 predicted proteins | sample MGYA00242629_ERZ504880 | MGnify/ENA primary metagenome ERZ504880 (study PRJEB26092, sample SAMD00036377) | human gut metagenome | host: Homo sapiens | study: EMG produced TPA metagenomics assembly of... | reverse complement strand
TCATAATAAGAGTTATCCTCACCCCGCCAGATCACCGAGTCGCCGGCGACGTCCTTCGGCTTGAGCTCGCCGCGCTCGACCATGGCGAGCTTCTCGGCGTGTACGCGCGCGAGGAGCTCTGATGCCGGCTCGTCCGCCGGGTCCTGCTCCACGAGCTTCCCGCGGATGGCGAGGTCGAGGACCTTCGCGCGCGCCTTGGCGGCGAGCTCCTCGAGCGCCGCCTCGTCGGCCTCGACGGAGTCGACCAGGCCCAGGTACTCGTCGAGGGCGGCCACGATGCGTCGCTGCTCGGCGAGCGGCGGGACGGGGATGAGGAACCTTCTCAGCGATTGAAGGCCAACTGTTTTCTGGGCAATACCAGTAGCTGTTTCGTCACAAAGCCGATGAACGTAACCGGATGAAAGCGACTTAGCAAGAAAGCAGGAGTCAAGAAACGGTTGCTTAATAATCGCAATGTGTCGCTGTACGCAAAAAGGCTTTTCGGTGTCGACTAATAGGCTGATTCCATATGATCCAGTCACCGTGAATAGCACATCGCGAAACTGTGGAATACGAAAGCTATTGAGGCTCGAATAATAGTCTTCGCTTACAAAGCGCGTTTCCTTTAGATTCAGTTTTCCTGACGCCACATTCCCAATAACAAGAAAAGGCACTCCGTGAGTTGTTTGTGGTGGAGGTTGGTGATCACCGTCGGTTACAGCAAGCGCCGTAGTACCCAGTCGAGCCCACGCCCACCCGGCGGGCAGCTCGAAGGGCAGGTCGTCCTCGATGTCGACCGGCTCCTTGTCGCCGACCTTCTCATAATGGCGATTATGTCGTCAGCCCTAAGGCGCCTTCGGTATCGCTGCTCTGCCAACGCATTGATAGAATTGCATCAAGAAGGAAAGCGAGGCCCAATTATGGCATACGGGAAAACCATCGAGATGTTCCTTGTCGATGGAACTGCTGACGGCATAGTGACCGCAGAACTTTCGAACTGGAATGGCAAAGCGATCAAGATCCCGCGAACGGAAGTTGCGGGGTGTGGTCGCGATGACGTTACCGGGGTTGGGGTCTACTTCCTTTTCTGCGAAGAGGAAGATGGCGCGAGTTCAGTTTATATCGGAGAAGCAGAGAACATACTTCAGCGACTGAAGCAGCATCTGCAGGATCACCAGTCAGGTAAGGAGCAGTATTACTGGAACACGGCGGTTGCGTTCGTCGGCCGCGACTTGAACAAGGCGCTGATTAGATACCTGGAGAACCGATTGGTGCAAGACGCCAAGGAATGCGGCAACGACAAGCTTCTAACAAAGAATACTTTTAAGGGCACTGTGCTGAAAGAATCCCAGATTGCTTCCATGGAAGAGTTCGTCGCCAACATCAAGACCCTAATTGGTGTGCTTGGCTATCGAGTGCTTACGCCAGCGCCATCGGCGACGGATGCTACGGAGTATCTGTTCTGCAAGAGCACATCAGCGAGTGCTAAAGGGTTCGCCTCTTCGGGCGGCTTTACGGTTCTCAAGGGATCCGTGATCTCCGATCACACCGTTGCGTCTTTTGAAACCCGAGGAGCCTCCTATTTCAAATTGCGCAAAAGACTCGAAGAAAATGGCGTCGTCGAGGATCGGGTGTTTCAAAAGGATTATGAGTTCAATGCCCCCTCTGCGGCATCGGCGGTTGTGCTGGGCAAAACGTCCAACGGAAACGTTGATTGGAAGACGGCGGACGGCAAGAAACTGGGTTCGCTGTAGCGGCGAATTGTGCCGCAGCTTATCTCTTGGCTCTGAGAGTTTTGCGCTCTCGTAAAGGCTAAAATGACCGCTCTTCGGGTAGTGAACCCGGAGGTCGGTCTTGAGTAACGTCGATTGAATAACGGCTGATAAGCAGGGGAAACAAGCAAAGATGATAGGCATGATGCTCCTTGGCGACGTACCTGAATGGGGGAATTCGGGGGGAACGACCCTAAGATCATGTCGAAATCGACCGAAATCGAGGGTTCCTGCAATAGAGTCGCGAGTGGCGGAAGCACCCTCCCGCCCTGGCAACGTGTCATGCCGGCGGGAGGGCGCTCGCTTCGGGCTATACCGCCGCGAGCCTCCGCGCTGCCATCCGCAGGTACTCGAGCGCTCCCGACTGGATCGACTTGCTGCCGCCGAAGCGGTCGGTCACGCGCGCGCACTCCGCGTCGGTGATGTCGCGGTCCTCGCCGGTCTCGGGGTCAAACCCGACGCAGACCATGTCTCCGAAGACGATCGAGTGGAGTTCGCCCTCCTCGACCGCGTGCGTGTAGTCCATCTGGGAGAGGTAGCCGGCATCCGCCATCTCGCGCGTCGCGTAGACCGCCCGGTTCGCCGTGTCCAGCGATGCGCCGAACAGCCCCTCCTCGTTGACGTAGACGGCGGGCGCGTCCCCGAAGATGTAGCCCGCTGGCTCGATCATGCCGCCGACGCAAGCCTGAAGCCCTCGCAGGAAGCTTCCGCTCGAATCCGCCTCGAGCGTCTTGCGGTATGGCTCGCCCCCGATGGGGACCACCATGACCTCGAGAGCGTTCGCGTTGTTGCCCATCTTGACCTCCTAGTCTCTCGGCCCGCCCCTTGCGGGCCCGTGGCGCGTGAAGTGCCGGGGTTCCGTGAGGCTGCAAGGGGGCAAGCGAAAACCGGCAGGCCCCGAGTCCCGCCCAGCGGGAGTTTTTCGCGCCTTGCGGCCGGTCGGGTCCTCGGCGACGATGCGCTCCCGGGTCCCGCGGGCGGGCAGGCGCGGAGGGCAAGCCGGGGGCGATGCCAAGGACACTTGTTCGGTGTCCCCGATGGGGTACTCCCGCGCGGGCTCATGGCAGCTAGGATTAATTCACGACGAGAGAAGCCAGCGAAAGGAGGCGCGCGCATGGGCGACGGGCATCATGACAGGGGCGCGTACAGCAACAACGAGTATTTCCGGATGGGGGCAGCCGTGGCCGTCGGCGAACTCTACGACATGGCGGCGTTCGGAAGCTTTCTCACAGATGACGACAAGGTGAGGTCGTACCTCGGAAGCTTCGGGGTCAACGGGATGCGGGATGTGGATGAGCTCGGCATCAAGGGGCCCTACCGGCGTGACTTCGAGCGGCTGTACTCGGGAAAGGGCTCGGCGGACTAGAGCAGATCGGGGGAGCTCGTGGCGGTGGTTTCCGCATGGGCTCGGCGGGCGTCGGGAGGAAGGCGGGCGGCCTGCGTGTAAAATCGGAGCTGAAAAGGAGCACAGACCACGATGAGAAACATGTTCCCCGATGAGGATTACTTCGCCTTCCTCGACAAGCTTCGCGAGAGCGGCGAGGAGAACTCGGTCATGGCGCCGCTGCACCTGATAAACGAGTTCCCCGGCCTCCGGCGCGAGGAGGCCAAGGCGGTATGCGCAGACTGGCGGGCGACATACCACGAGCGCCATTGGCGCCCGCGGCTAGGGAGGCAGTAGGCGCCCCAGCTCCTCGGCGACCTCGCGGGCGATGTCGTCTGCGTCGAACCAGTCGGAGCGGTCACCTTCGGCGTATATGCCGCGCATCTCGTCAATCTGGGCGCGGAACCACTCGAGCTTCCCGGCGGGGATGATTACAATGGCGGCGCCATCGAAGCTGTGGAGGCAAGCGAAGCAGATCTCGGAGTCGTCGAATGTGGGCGAGTTGCAGGATGGGCACCTCTTCATGGTCGTTCTCCTTCCTAGTCGATCACGGCGCCGCCGTAGAACTCGTCGAATGTCGGGTGCCGCCACGCGCGCATCGAGTGGGACACCATCATGGTGCCGTACTTGGAATCGCAGCCCTCGCAGTAGACCTTTAGCCAGTCGTCGTGCTCGGCGCAGTCCGCGGGCATGTTGAAGTCGGATTCGTTCATGCGGAACTCGTAGTCGCGCTTGATGCGGTCCCATTCGGCCGCTCGTACCATCGTGCTCATGGTGATGCTCCTTCCCGGCGCGGGCCGAAAGCGACCCGCGCCGTGTCGATGTCGGTTACTTGCGCGGGCGGATGCGCGCCATGTCGCCGTGGACGTAGTTGTTGGTGTTCCAGCTGAAGTCGCCGTCGTGGTCGAACATGGCCACGTATGGCAGGTCCGGGTAGACGACGTCCTTCCTGCCGTCCGGCGTGTCGACCGTCACCGCGATGCGGTTGGATTCCGGCTGGCCGAAGCCGACGACCGGGTAGGCCTTCCAGTCATCGTAGGCCGAGAACATCCAGACCTCGTCGCCGAGCTCTAGCTCAGAGACCGGCACCTCGACCGCGTCCAGGAACTCTCCCAGCCGCTCGTTCTCCGGCATTGCGGCGTCGAAGGCGCGCAGCATCTCGTCGAAGTCGTACTCCTGCTGCTCGTCGAAGCCATCCCAGGGGTACACGCGGTCGACGATCTTCCAGTCCTTGACGATGTAGACGCCGTTGTCGCCGGGGTCCATGTACTCGTCCGTCGAGTAGGGCATGATGCCGATCGAGGTGGCGCCGCCGAAGAAGTTGCCCATGACCTGGCACATCCTCGCGAACCCGTAGTCGTCGGTTGCGGGATCGCGGTACCCCTTGAGCTCGCAGTAGCGAAGAAGCGGCTCGACCGTGTCCCGCCCGCCGTTCCAGTGCAAATAGACCCCGAGCTTGCGCTGCGGCGTGGTGATGACGGCTCTGTTTCCCATGATGACCTCCTTGTTCTTGGGCCCGCCCCTTGCGGTCCCGCTGGCGCGGGGAGCGCCGGGGTTCGCGGGCTGCGCAAGGAGGAAAGCGGAAACCCGGAGGGCTGCGAGTTTTCGGTCAAGCGAGTGCATGACAAGCCGAAAAGTTTTCCGCGCCTTGCGCGGTCTGTGGTTCTCGGCGAGGGTTCGCGTTGCGGAGATGCGTGGGCGGGTGCGAAGGAGGCCGAGAGGAAAAGATCCGCGGCACATGCCGAGGTGGGATAGAATCGGTACAGTCGGAAACGATGCGGAAGGGGGCACGCATGGCGACAAGCAGCGCGCAGAAGCTCAAGGTCCTGCACTTGATGGACATACTTCGGACGGAGACGGATCCAGAACATGGGCTCACCATGCCGCAGCTGGTCGAGCGGCTTGCCGAGCGTGGAATCGAAGCCGAGAGGAAGAGCCTCTACCGCGATATCGAGACGCTGCGCGAGTTCGGGATGGACGTGAGGACGCTGAGGCGGCAGCCGATTCAGTACGCGCTCTGCGAGCGTGACTTCGAGCTATCGCAGCTGATGCTGTTGGTGGATGCGGTGCAATCGAGCAGGTTCCTTTCGGACGGCGCTTCGAATGCGCTGGTGAAATCGGTGAGGCAGCTGGCGTCGACCGAGGAGCGCAAGGCGCTCAACAAGCAGGTGCATGTCCACGGCCGACCCAAGCGCCAGGACCAGTCGGACTTCACGGCGGTTGACAAGCTGCAGCGGGCTATCGCCGACAAGAGCAAGGTGTCGTTCCGCTACTACCGCTACGGCGCCGGCAAGGAGCGCGTGGCGCGCAAAGAAGGAGCGGCGCATATCGTCACGCCCATGAACCTGACGTATTCAGACGGCAACTACTACCTGGTGGCTTACAGCGCGACCGACGGGGAGGTCCGCAACTACCGCGTCGACCGCATGGGCGCGATCATGGAGACCGGAGAACCTGCAGATCGCAACGAGGTCATAGCGGCCTACGACCCCGACGAGGCAGCCCGCACCGCATTCGGCATGTACGACGGGGAGCGTGTCATGGCGACGATGCGCGTTCGATCTGAGCTGATGAACGTCGTGGTCGACCGCTTCGGTCGAGATGTCAATGCTCAGCCCGAGGATGGGGGCGAGACGGCGCTCGTTACCGTCCCCGTTCGTATGAGCCCCGTGCTTTACGGTTGGCTCGCAATGCTGGGTGATGAAGCAGAGATTATGAGGCCGAAGAGCCTACGCGACAGTTATGCCGCGTGGCTCGAATCGGTTCTGGAGAAGTACAGATAACGACAATCATGCGGCTACAACTTCGCCGCTTACTGAAGCGCGCTGCAGGTAATCCTCGAGCGCCTTGCGGTTCACGCGGATGGTCTTGGTGCCCAGCTTCACCGCCGGTATCTCGCCCGCGTGGATCAGCTTGTAGATCGAGGTGTTGGAGATCTGCAGGTAGAGCTGCACCGCGCGCACGTCCAGCCACACGTCCGAGCCGTCGCCCGGCATGTTCAGGAGCTCCATCCGCTGCGTGTCCCCGGGGCCCGTGGGCAGGTAGACGCCGGCGTCATCGGCCATCGGTTGCTGCATTTGAGCCTGCTTGATGTGGAACGGATATGTCATCGCGGCCTCCTTTGCCTCGTCGTCCCGCCCATCGCGGGCCGTTGGCGCTAAAGGCGCCGGAATAGCCCGCGCGGTGCAAGGGGCAAAGCGGAAACCCGTGAGGGCTGCGAGTTCTGCGGAGCAGAAGTTTTCCGTGCCTTGCGCTGCGGGGCTTTTCGGCGATGATTGCGCTTCGGTACGCATGGGCGGGACGGCTGTGGGGATGCCGTCATGCTGCCGCCGCGGGTTGCGATGGCAAAACCGGCAGCGAGCCGGCTATCCTTCGCGCGTCGCCCTCCGGTAACGTTGCAGGCGGCTGTTGGGCTTGTCGGGTATCGTCATCTCCGCGAGGCTTGACTCGAGCGCGGGGTGCAGGTAGTTCTTTCGGAACGTGCTTCGCTCGGAGAATCCAAGCGCTTCCATGATTTCGCCGGCGGTAAGCTCTCCGTCTCCTATTGCTGCGAGAACACGTGCGACTTGGGTGTTCACTTGGGTGTTCACTTGGGTGCTCACTTGGATGTTGACTTGTTCCCCCGCTTGCTCGGTGGAATAGTTCATGTTCCACAGCGTAACCGCGAAGTTGTAGGGGGTCGCCTCGAACTTGGGCTTGAACTCGGGCTTGTAGGCGTCCTCGGCGGCCGTGGGCATGTAGACGCCGACGTCGTCGGCCATCGGTTGCTGCATTTGAGCCTGCTTGATGCAGCTCTACTGCACGAGCCTCGCAAGGATGGATTGCACCGACTCGGCGTCCTCGATGCGCGACACCGCGAAGCTCCTCCTGCCGGCGTCTTTGAGCGAGGCCCCGACGTGGTAGCCCTCTTCGCCGTCGAGGATGAGGAACCGATCGTGGAAGGCGGTTGTGCGCTTTACCTCCAGCCGCGGGTACTGCGCGTTGAAGGCGTCGACGTCGCGCTCGGTGAGCCGGGCGCGCGGATGCGTCCAGATGGTGACCGCGACGCCCCCGCGCTTCTTCGCCAGGATGTTGAGGGTGTCTGTGTCGACGTACCCGTCAATGAGGACGATCTCGCGCTCGGCGCGTTTGACGAGCGAGACCAGCAGCTCGAAGGCGTCGTAGACCTGGCCGTCGAAGAAGACCTTCTGCCTGGGCGTCTCGTGGGCATCCATGTAGTCGAAGACGCGCTCGAATCGCTCGTCGGTCGTCTTCTGGTACTCGAGCTGGCGCAGCTCCACGGCGCGGATCTGGTCGAACATGGCGGCGTTGCTGGCGATGAAGTGGCGCATCTCGACGAAGGACTTCATGATGCGCACGCTGACGTCGACGGCCACGTCGCTGCGCAGGACCGCGGAGAGCATCGCGACGCCCTGTTCTGTGAAGACTTGCGGTGGGTAGCGGCGTCCGCCCCTGCCGCCCTCTTCGTTTGAGGTCGCAAATTGCGACCTCAAACGTTCCTGCTCCTCTTTCGTCAATCGGAAGCAGAACCCTTTGGGGAATCGGGCCTTGTTCCTGCGAACGGCCTCGTTGATTCTCTTCGTCTCGACCTGATAGAGCGTCGCCAGGTCGCTATCAAGCATAACCTGGACACCGCGCACGGTGTAGATGAGGTTGCGAATCTCGGCTTCGCCTGCAGGGACGATGTCGGCCTGCGGAGCTTCCGCGATGAGCTTCTTGTCTTCTTTCGTCATGTCGCTCGTCCTCCCGCGTTCGGTCTTCGGATTTGAATTGTACCAGCGTGCTCATGCTAGATTCCCAGCAAGTCGAGCATGCTCACGTCCGGGCGCACGGCCGAGATGGCCGCCTCGAGCGATGCGCCGTCCGCCATGCGCTGCGCGATAGCAGCCCTGTCAGCGTCGCTGAGGGCGGGCTTCTCCGGCTCCTCCGGCTTCTCGGCGGCTTCGGTCAGGATGTCGCCGATGGTGTTCGCCGCCACTCGGTCGTTCTGCGCGATGAAATGTGCATAGATGTCCATGGTCAGGCTCGCCGAGGAGTGCCCGAGTCGTTGCTGCACGGTCTTGATGTCCGCGCCGGAACCGATGAGGAGCGTGGCCTGAGTGTGCCGCAGCTCGTGCAGGTTGTAGCCGACGTACGCTCCCTTGCGCCAGCGCTTCCGCCCCGTCGAGTCCGTGTACTTGACCGCCGGGCCGAACTCGCCCAGGCCGTGGTCGGCGAAGTACTGGCGGCGCCACCGGTTGAACGTGTTGGGGTCCATGAAATTATGGACGGAGTTGGTGCAGACGGGGGTCTCGTCGGTCTGGTCCTTGCCTGCGATCTCCATCGCGCGCGCCTGCTTCTGCCTCCATTCCGCCAGGAAAGCCACCGTGCCGTCGTCTATCCCGAGCCAGCGGTGGGACTTCTCGCTCTTAGGGTCGCGGATCTTGTGGTCCGCGGCGTACTGCTGGCCGACGTAGATGCGCTTGCGGTCGAAGTCGACGTTGCGCCACACGAGGCCGAGAATCTCGCCGCGGCGCATGCCGGTGGCGAGCGCTATCCACACCGCGACGGTGCAGCCCGTCTGCTCCTCGGTGCGAAGCGCCACGGCAAGCTCGAGGGCCTGCTCGTCGGAGAGGGCCTTGCGTTCCTTCGCCTTCGGGCGGGGAGCCTTGATATGCTCGCAGGGGTTGGCGTCGATGAGCTCGTTGGCCACGGCCTCGTCCATGACCAGGGAGAGGGTCGCGTTGATCTTGTGAATGGCATTCTTGCTGGCCTTCTTCTGGGCGAGCAGCTTGTCGTAGGCGTCGGATATCTTCTTCAACGTCAAGTCCTGCAGCAGCGTCGTGCCCCAGAGGCTCTCGATCTTGCGCACCTGCAGCTCGTCGTCCTTGAGCGTGAGCGGCGAGTAGCGCCCGGAGTTCTCGCGCCGCTCGTACCATGCGCGCGCGTACGTGCCTACGGTGAGCTCCTCGGTGTTCTTCACGCCCCGTTCCAGCTCGACGCGGTAAGCCTCGAGTTCGCGCCGCGCGTCGGCCTTGGTGCCGTAGACGGTCTTCTTGGGGGATCTGATGTAGTGCCCGGTCTTCGGGTCGCGGCCGAGGTGGTGCCGGATGCGGTACACCTTGCCCTTGACGACCTCTTCGATCTCGCCTGAACCGGTGATCTTCATAGCCTATTCTCCTTTGCATCTATGGTCCGGCGTCGGCTGATGTGGAAGATGCCGGACCGCCTACCATTTCCGAGTAAAAGGTGGGATAATTTTGGAAGCACCTTTCACCGCGGTGACCACCCGGAGTGTTTGTGGAAGTGGCCCCCGGAATGGCTAATTCCGAGGGTATCACACAAACCCTGCGAGGGGGGAATCGAAAACCCCGGTTTTTCGGAATCGGGGGGAAATCGGGGGGAGTGTTAGAGAGCACATCCCGAGACAGAAATCGAGAGCCGATAAGAAAATCGGGGTTGAACTGGGAATACGGTTTTAGAGACGGACGAAAAGAGACGTCCCGATACGAAAGACGCGTGCTCATAACCCGGAGGCCGTAGGTTCAAATCCTGCCCCCGCGACCATGAAATTGCAGGTCAGGACTTAGGTCCTGACCTTTTTTTGTCGGCGAAACCGACATGTCGACCCCAGAATGCCGACAAAACCTGTCGTAGGCTTTTGATTGCAGATTGGTCCAAGTATTCAATTCCGACGAGGCTTTTTGGATCGCGGGTTATAGGCAGAAATGTGTGTCTGCGAGCTAATCATAATCGATTCTGTATGGCCCGCTTGAATGAAGGTCGCTCCACCGGACCGCCGTCCCCATCCGGTAAGTCCATCACGAACACGTACTCCATACATGCAAAAAGACCCCTGAAATCAGGGGTCTCGCAATTCAAATGGTGCGGGCGAGAGGACTTGAACCTCCATGGGGTTGCCCCCATACGGACCTGAACCGTACGCGTCTGCCAATTCCGCCACGCCCGCACAAATCGTGCTTCTTCCGAAGCGGTTGACTATGTTACCGGATTGGTCCTGCAAACGCAAGAAGAAATTTTGCAAGATTTCGCCAACAGGAAAATGGAGCTCCTAGGCGACGAAGAACTCTTCCGCGACGACCATTGCCGCCTCGCTGCGGAGCATTGCCGAATCCCGCGTAAACTCAACAGGGACCGCGCCCGACACGGCGGACGAAGCCTAACGGAACGACAGACGAAAAGCCTTTGCTGCACCGACGCGCCGTCGCAAGAACCGCTGCGCTCCACCAACGCAAACCTCTTCTGCACTCGCGAAGAAAACGTCTCGCCCCTTCTGCGCAAACCGCCGCGATCGTACGCTCACCTGATTCTCGCCGGGCGCAGCACCCGCTTCCGCTCATCACGGTCATTGTGCTAAACTCGCTACTCAGAAAAGCCTTCATCAGCAACACCAGACGGTCCCGCCCCCCAAGGAGCAGCGACCCTCGGCCCGAAGGGAATCGGCAGCCATGCATACCGTCTTGATCGCAAGCAATCGCGAAAGCGACCACGAGGAACTGGGGAAACGCCTCGCGGATACATGCACCGTCCTGAAGGCAACCACCACTTCCGAGGCTTTCTTTCTCATCCGGAACCATCAAGCGGGAATATCGGCAATCATCGCAGATCCGCAGCTGCCCAACCTTACGAAAATCACCGCACCCGACGACTTCGAAGGGCCCAGCATCACTGACGGCGTTCCGTTCTTCCTCATCCTCGATGCCGTAAACGATGACGCCCAGTCCGAAAGAATATTCCATGCGCTCGACATCGTAGTCCGCCCCTTCAGCCCGTATGCGCACCGCCGCATCGTCCACGCCATAGAAGCGGATCAGACCCAACGAGAATTGGAGTCGAACCCCTCCGAGGAGCAAAAGGCAAAAGAGGAGTACCGTCGCTTTCTCAAGCGCATGCCCGGAGGCTTGTTCCGCTATCGCGCGGACGGCGCCGAAGAATTCGGATCCCTCAGCACAGGGCTGCTCGAAATGACCGGATACGAAAGCGAGGCTGAATTCAGGGAGGCGACCGGCAATTCGTTCAGGGGGTTCGTTCACCCCGACGACCTCGAGGCGGTCGAGCAATCCATAACCGAGCAAATACGGCACGGCGACACCGACGTCGTCACCTATCGCATCACGAAAAAGGACGGCAGCGTACGCTGGATAGAGGACTGGGGCCGGCTTGTGGTGGACGAGCGCGGCATCCGATGGTTCTATGTGGCGACGCTCGACATCACCGACAAGATCGCGTATCAGGAAGAACTCGAAACGAGCAACGAACGCCTTACCATCTTGGCGGAACTCAACAACGACGTGGTGTTCGATGCAAATTGCGCAGCCAAGAGGACCGAGGTGTTCGGCGACTTCGAAAAACGCTTCGGGCGACCGATAACCTCGGACGATTTCAACAAGCTTGGCTCGCGAGGCCCGGCATGCCAAATGGACCACGGGGAGTTCGAGATCAACCAGCACGCATGCACGCGGCACGCAACGGAGCGCGTCGATGTGGATGTGGCATTGCCGGACGCCGACGGCAATCTTCTGTGGTGCCGCTATCAATCCGTCGTACTGCGCGGTCAAGACGGCGAGGCGCAGCGTCATGTAGGACGCTTGCTGGACACGCACTCCATGATGGTGCAGCAACAGGAATACCGCAAGCTGGCCGAACACGACGACCTGACCGAAGCGGTTTCCCGACGGACGGCAATCGAGCGCATCAGGCAACACTGCCAATCGGGAAGCACCCCATGCGCGCTGCTGTTCATCGACGTAGACGATTTCAAAGACGTGAACGATCGATACGGGCACCCCACCGGTGACCTCGTCCTCGTACATGTAGCCTCGTTCCTGAAAAGCATCGTAGGGCCCGAAGACATCGTCGCACGGTTCGGCGGGGACGAGTTCGCCGTATTCGTCTCGCACGCACAAAGCAAAGCGCAGCTCGATCAGCTGGCCGAACGCATCGAGCGAGACGCCTTCAAAGATTTCAAAAGCGGCACGGTGGAAAACCCGCAGGACACGCTTTCCCTTACGGTGGGCACGGCATGCTCCTATGAATCCTCGGCAGGCGGATGCGACTTGTTCGACGACCTGTACCGCCAAGCCGACAGCAACCTCTACCAAGCGAAACGACTCAACAAAGAGCAGCCGTAGGCAAAGCAGGAAGCCAACTTGCCCTACGTCTGGGAACCGTTAGAGCCAGGCGCGTTGCGCACGGCCTTCCATGCAGCGCAAGCCGGAGCCAGCAAAAGCACCGTCGTGCCCGCAAGGATTGCCAGGTCAGCCGGGCTGCCCGTCACGTACGCGGGCTGACCTCCCGTCATCAGCATCAACGGCCCCAAATACACCAGGTCGAACACCGCATGAACACCCACCAGACCCCACAAACCGCACCCCTTCAAATACCATGCGGCCATGAAGAACCCGAACAAGCCCGCTTGCAGGGGCTTGAGGATCGCCTGCGTCCAAGCAACGGCCCCGCCCAGGGCTTCAGCTTCGCCGAACGACGCGTGCAGCATCCCGAACAGGATGGCCGAAGCGACGGCCACCCGCAAGGCCCCCAGCCGCGGGACAAACGCCTCAAGCGCAAGAACGCGAAACACGCCTTCTTCGAACACGCCAACCATCAGGCACGACGAAAGCACCAACGCAACGCGAACGACCGTAGCGCCCGAAAGCGAAACGTCTGCGGGACGAAAGCCCGCCAGCCACCACAACGCCGCGCCCGCAACCATCCCCACGCCAAGAACGAACGGCGCCCAACCGCCAAGCGAGGTCCTGGTCACGCGCGCGCGGCGAAAGGCGGTCGGCTTGCCAAAGGCCACGCCGCCACCCGCAATGGCAGCCAGCGCCGCGCTTTGAAGCACGGACTCCGCAAGCGTATCGGCGCGAAGAACCTGGAAGCAAAGCGCCGAAAGCGCCAGGGCGACCGCGAACGACGGCAGCGCTTTGCCGCTCGCCTTCAAGCCCCTTGACCTGTTCGAACCGCTCGAACCCATCCCCGGCAACACCCCTAATCGCCTCGCCGAATTTCGACCTTCGTCCTTGAACCGCCCGTTCGCCACAGTATACTGGAGCACCATGAACGCATCGCTCAACACACCCGGCGAAAAAGGGCGCTTCGGCGTTTCCTCCTTCGCCCTGAAAATCGTGGCCATCGTGGGCATGACGCTCAACCACGCCTGCTACATATTCTATCCCTACCTGCCCGCGGAGGCGCTTTGCCTGCTGTTCGGCTTCGGGGGACTCACGTTTCCCATCATGGCATTTCTGCTGGTAGAGGGTTACCGCTTAACGTCGAACGTGGCTCGATATGCCCGACGGCTGCTCCTGTTCGCCCTGATATCCCAAATACCGTACGGCCTGTTCTTGGCATACGACCTCAACGCGCTGTTCACGCTGCTTATCGGGCTCGCTATGCTGTACCTGTACGACCACATGAAGAACCGCGCCGGGTTCTGGATTTCCGCCGCGGCGCTCACGGCCATGAGCGCCGTATGCGACTGGGGGATCCTGGGGCCCGTCATGATCCTCGTCATGCGCGCAGTGCCCGACCGACGCGAGCGCATCGCATACGCAGTGATCCTGCCCGTTTTGGGCAACGGCCTGCCCGCGCTCTCGCGCTACTTGGAAGGCTTCGACCCCGCCCTGCTTCCATTCGCGCTGTACCCTTTGCTGGGATGCTCCGCCACCATCCCCTTGCTGCTCGCGTACAACGGCAAGCGCGGCCGTCCTCTGAAATGGTTCTTCTACGCATACTACCCTGCGCATATCTTGCTATTGGGCTTGGCGAAAGGTCTGCTGCTCAACGATTGGACGATGGGCTTCTAAGCTACTTCCAATCAGCTCCCAACACCACCAGGAAATCAGCGTTGATGATGTACGAGCCGTCGTTGGCCATGGCCTTGCCCACGCCGAGCGCATCGACGATCTCCTGCGCACGGTCGGCCTTCCCGCCTTTTTCGTACACGACGAGCGTTTGCGGGTAGTCGAAGCTGTCCGCATTGCCCGACTCCACCCGATACCCCAGCTCTTCGATGCGCGCCGAGGCCTGCGATCCCGCCCCGGCAATGCCGTTGCCATTGCGCACGGCAACGGTGCCCGAGCGCTTGTTCGAAGCGCCGCCGCCGCTCAAGTCGCCGTTCTCATTGACCAGCTGACCGCTGCCGGTGCTGGCCAGGATCGTGCCGGACACCTGATCCACGACATCGCCTTCAGTGGGAGGAAGCCCCTGCTCAACGCGCGCCATCATGGCTTTCCATTGCTCGACGTTGTTTATTTCGTACCACACGCCGTCGATGTAGCTCGACGTGGTGGGCTCCATGCCGGAATATAGGTCCGTAGCCGGATCCAAACCCTGCATGGCCTGGGCGATGCCGATGATGTCGGTGATCTCGAGATCGGTGGTCACGTACTGGGAAAGCGCCTGCACCGTGCTCGCCATCGTGGCCACATCGGCAGCAAGAATCTTCTTGGCGATAGCGGCCAGCACCAAGCGCTGGTTCGCGGCGCGATACGAGTCCCCGTCGCCGAACTCGTCGTACGCATGCCGCGAGCGGCACAGGATCAAAGCCTGATCCCCGCTAAGCGTCTGCACGCCGGCATCCAAATGACCGCCCGCGTCTTCGTCGTCGATCTCCATGGGCACGTCCACTTCCACGCCGCCAAGAGCGTCCACCACGTCCTTGAAGCCGTCGAAGTTGATCTCGGCATAATGGGAGATGGGAACGCCCGCCAGCTTGGAAACCGTCTCCACCGAAAGCGCCGCGCCGCCGATGGCATGGGCTGCGTTCAGCTTGTTCTGGCCGTATTCGCCCATATCGACCAAGGTATCTCGATGAATTGAAACCATGGTCGCCTTTTTGTCCACGGGGTCGATCCGGGCAAGGATGATGCTGTCGCTGCGAAACTGATCCCCGGCGTATTCCTGGGAAGCCTCGCGGTCGTTCGATCCGTCGGTGCCCATGAGCAGCACGTAGAACGGCTCCTTCGCCAAGTCGGTCTTGACCAAAGCGGCGCGCAGCTTGGCGTCAACGCCTGCGTGCAAGTTGCCGGACAAAATGCCATAGTACGCAAACGCCGCACCGGCCCCGCCCAGCACGGGCACGCCCACCACCGCAAGAGCGATCACCAGCTTGCTGGGTCGCTTCCGCTTTGAAGAGCGCGGCGCGTCAGCGCCGTTGCGCGACAATCGAGTACGAGGCGTAGGAGAAGACGAGGATTGAACGCTCGGTCGCTTTCTTGCACCGTCGCCCGCGCCGCGCGAGGCGGCCGGTCGAGAAGCCCGGACGGAACTGGGCCGCGAAGAGCGGTTTTCTTGCGTGGGTCGAGGTGATTCCCCATGCGCGCGCGAAGGGCGCCTTTGATTGCTTCGTTGAGAGTCCATGGACGTATTGTGCCGACGAACGCGCAAGCGTGCAAGCGCACACAAACCTTTACTAGGAAAAGCCCATAGCGAATCGAGGGCGGCTCCTCAAGGAAGCCGCCCTCGCTATTCGTTAAGCGCGCACGCTCAAGCGCTTGCACAGGTATTCGTTCGCAGCTTCCTCCACCGTGTCGTCAAGCGCCGCAAGAAAGGGGGCGGAAATTCCCGCCCGCGCCGCACGACGCTCGAGAGCCCGAGTCAGCAAAGCGTCTGCCACCTGCGGATTCTTCGCCAACAGCGGACCGTGAAGGTACGTTCCCACCACATTTTTGTACAACACGCCATCCTGCTTGTCGTCGTCGTTGTTGCCATGGCCCACCGACGACACCACGCGCCCGAAAGCCTGAACTCCTGCACCAAGCCGCGTGCGACCGGCGTGGTTCTCGTACCCCACCACCGGCATCTGCGCCAAAGGCGAATCCAGCACGATGTTGTCGATCAGCCGGTCAGCGGATCCCGCCGCGCGCTCGGTGGTCATGTCGACGATGCCCAGGCCCTCGACCACCTCGTCGCCCAGCAGCCATTCCTTGCCAAGAATCTGATAGCCGCCGCAAATAGCCAGCAACACGCCGTCGTCCTCGACGAAGGCGCGCAGCTCGTCGCGCATGCGCATGAGTTCGGCGGAAGCCAAGCGCTGTTCGCGATCGGGCCCGCCGCCCAAGAACACCAAGTCGACATCCGCCAGATCAACGGACTGGCCGTGGTTCACGCGCCTAACCTCCACAGCAACGCCTCGGTCGCGAAGGCGACGCTCCAAGATGCGCACGTTGCCGCCGTCGCCATACAGATTGAGCAGGTCGGGGAACAGGTGCGCAACAACAAGCGGGGCCTCGGAATCCGACGAATCGGCAGCGGAGGCCGCCTGCGGGGCCGAGGACTCGTTCGCAACAGCAAAAGGCTCCTGCGAAACGTCGGATGCGTTCGCAGCAGCGAGCGCATCCGAAACGTCCGACGCACCCGCCGACGGCGAGGCTTCGGCAGCGGCCAGCGCATCCATGTCGGCATGAACGGGGGGAAGCGCCGTGTAGTTTGCAATAAGGTACGCTTTCACATCGGCGGATACGCCGGACAAGCGCCCGAACAAGTCGCGAGCGTCGTCTATCAGCTGCGCGTCAAGCCCGGCATACTTCAGGCGAACTTGCAGGTCGTTGCGGCGAATCCCGCCCGCGAACACCAGCAAGTCGCGCTCGGCGGCAAGCTCTTCAAAATCAATGTCCCACAGCCACGAGATGTCGCGACCGTCGCCTTCTTTATCGTTGACGAAGAACGCCACGGCCTTAGGTCCTTCGTCCTGCAAGATGATCTTGAGATTCTGGTTGAACCCGGTCGGGTTCTTTGCCAAGTTGAGCAGCGCCGATCGACCGGCGATCTCGTACGACTGCAAACGCCCGTTCTGCGGGTCGAACGCATCGATAGCCTGCTGAAGCGCGTCGTTCGAGCAGCCGAGCAGGCTTGCGGCAACGCCCACCGCCGCCAGGTTGTACACCATGTACGCGCCGCTGAACGAGGCACGCACCGAAAACGCGCCCGCGTTTGCAGCAGCACCCTGTTGGGGCTTTCCCAGCTGAAACGACAAGCCGTCCGTGCCCAAGCGCACGTCCTCGGCGGCAAAATCAAGGCTCGCGCGAGAGAACCCGCAGTTCGGACAATGAAAATCTCCCAGCTGGCCGTACTGGCGAAACGCATACTCGAACATCGACGAGCAACGCTGGCACATAGTGGCATCCGCCACGGTGTTCTGCGGCAGACCCATATCCTGCGCCACGCCGAACGCAATGGACCGGTTTTCCGCACGCTCGGCGATCATCGCGCACAACGGATCGTCGGCGTTGTAGACCAGCACCGTGTCGGGCGACGAAGCCAGCGCGCCCACGATGCTATCCTGGATGCGATCGATCTCGCCCACGCGATCCAGCTGATCGCGGAACAGGTTGAGCAAAACAACGTAGTTCGCCTTCAGATGCGGCAGGATCTTCGCTAGCCACAGCTCGTCGGTTTCGAACACGCCCCAATCGGACGGACCCGCATGCAGCAGCGCCGTAGCTACGCCCGAATCCAGGTTCGCTCCGGTCCGGTTGCACACCACGCGCTGACCCGCCTGCTCCAGCACGTCGGCAAGCAGGTTCGTGACCGTGGTCTTCCCGTTCGTGCCGACCACCGCAATCGAGCCCTTGGCCAGCTTCGGCGTCAAATCGGCGATGATGCGAGGGTCGACGTACAGCGCGATCTTTCCGGGAAAGTTGGCGGCGGGGCGATGAAACACGTTCTTCAGTCCCCACGTGGAGACGGCGCTCACGGCGCGTGCGGCGGCGAACTGCAAACCCATAAAGTGTCCTTCGTCTTGTAGTACGTGTAGTACGGCTTCAATGCGATCAGTATACCCGTTCGGTTGTCGCGCACGAACGCGCCCCGCGCCCGCAAGGCATGCCCCTCCATACAATCATCAGGTTGCGCCCGCGCGCCAACCGAAGCGCAGCATCCTCAGACAGTCTAAGAGGGAGCGTGCGCCGTGCGGAAGGAAAACCAATGGCAGACGTCGGAGGACGTCGGCGCCGTGCAACTCGCTGCCCGCCATTCGACGCATATTGACGGACAGGCCGCTGGAAAAGTGCAGCCTCGATCGCCGCTTCGGGCGTACAATAGCGCCCATGGACGCAAACCAAGTCATAGCCATCGTCATATTCGTCATCGTCATGCTGGCGATCATGACCGAAAAGCTCCACCGATCGCTCGCCGCCATCGTGGGCGCCATGGTGGTGCTCGCGCTGCACGTCATGACGTTCGACGCAGCCATGGGGCACATCGACTTCAACACGCTAGGTGTGTTGCTGGGCATGATGCTGTTTGTGTCGGTGGTGAAGCTGTCGGGCGTGTTCGAGTACCTGGCCATCAAGAGCGCGCGCATCGCACGGGGCGACCCCTGGAAGATCATGCTTTTGTTCGTCCTGCTCACGGCGGTTCTCTCCGCGTTTTTGGACAACGTGACCACCGTGCTGCTCATCGGGCCCATGACCCTGACCGTATGCCGCCTGCTCGACATCAACCCCATCCCGTTCTTCATGACCGAGATCATGGCGTCGAACATCGGCGGAACCGCCACGCTCATCGGCGACCCCCCGAACATCATGATCGGGTCGGCCGCAGGGTTCACGTTCCTCGACTTCATCATGATGGACGCCCCTGCCGTCGTAGTCATCCTGGCCGCGATTTTGATAGTGTTCTATTTCATGTACGGGCGGTCCATGAAAGTCAACGACGAAGAACGCGCCCGCGTTATGGAACTTGACGAGCGCACGTACATCAAAGACGCGCGCCTGCTCAAGCTGAGCGTTGTCATGACCGGCGTCGTGGTCGTCGGGTTTATGGCCCATGGCGCTTTGGGGCTGGAATCCAGCATCATCGCCCTCGGCGTGGCCGGCATCACCATCCTGCTCTCGCGAACAAGCATCGAGGACGCCCTCGCGCAAGTGGAGTGGACCACGCTCTCGTTCTTCGCGGGCCTGTTCGTCATCGTGGGCGCGCTGGCAGAGACCGGCGTCATCGGCATGCTGGCGAACAGCCTGGTGGACATGACCGGGGGCAACGTGTTCGTAACCATGTTGGTGCTGCTGGTGGGATCGGCGGTTATCTCCAGCTTCCTAGACAACATACCCTTCGTAGCCACCATGATCCCCATCTTGTTGACCATGGAAGCGTCGGGCATGGACGTAACGCCTTTGTGGTGGGCCGTATCCTTGGGCGCGTGCCTGGGTGGCAACGGCACCCTCATCGGCGCCAGCGCGAACGTGGTGCTGTCCGACATCAGCAAGAAATTCGGCTACGAGATCACGTTCATGAGCTTCTTCAAAACGGCCTTTCCCATCATGCTGCTCACGGTGCTGATGGCGGGCGCGTACCTGGTGCTGAGGTTCCCGGCCGCCTAGGCGAAGCAGTCGCGAATACCGCGTGAACCGACGGCAGCATGCAGCGACGTGCGCAGCACGGGCCTACGCGCGGGGCAGCTCCTTCTCGAACGCGATGCGCAGATCGCCCTGCTCGGCGCCTTCCGCCAAACGAATCTCGCCGCAATACTCGAAGCCGGCCTTTTCCAGCGCACGGCGCATCGGCGCGTTTTGCGGGTGCGTGTCAATGCGCACGGAACCCAGATTGGCACGCCGGGCAAGGCCGAACGCGTGCTGGAACATCGCGCCCGCCACGCCCCTTCCCTTGCTTTCGTCCGCCACGCACACGCGATGGAGCGCCGCATAGCGGCCATCGTCGCCGGTCAGCCACGCGCCGTCGATGACCGCATACGAAGGATCGGGGCCCTCTTTGTAGGCAAAGATTCCCTGCACCGAATCATCTTCCATCGCAAGATACGTGCAGCCGTCCGCTACGTCCTGCACCCATGTTTCGCGACAAGGATATCCGTTTTGCCACTGGTTCACGCCCAAGCCCCGAAGCTGGCGCTTCGCCTGGTCGGTTATGTCGCACATGCGATCAAGGTATTCAGCTGTTGCAACGACGAATTCCATGAACAACCTCCTGCAAACCTTCAAAACGGGCAAGCACATCGACTTCGCGTAGTATACCCGTCGTACAGTCGGGCGAGCACTTGCGAGGCCCGTGAATCCACTGCTGAACCGGGCGCAGGAATAAAAGACTTGTGCCGAAAATAAAGAAAGCGCCGGAGGAAGTGAAATGCTCACCATTCGGGCGCTTTGCTAACTTTTCTCCCTTTTCCTGCCGATAGGATTTTCTTATCACTTCGCAAAAATTTACCGTCGCGATACAAAAACCCTTATCAGAGCATAAAAACATTCAATGACTCCCCATCAGCTGAGCACGTTAACATTAGTGTCCATGTTGGTGCCGGCACGGCAAATTTGCTCACAACACGGGGAAGGTTGGCCTGGCACATATCTTGTCGGCAAGAGACTTCTGTCGAAAAAGGGGGAGCACGCATGGAACACAATGATTCTACCATTCTAAAAAAATCAATAGGAAGAAGGAGTTTCCTCAAAGGGTCGGCCGCAGCCGTCGCTGCAGCCGGACTTGGATCGGGGCTCGCGGGATGCAGTCCGCTAACAAAAGCCGACGACGCATCCTCCACCGAGGTAGATGCAGTAGAAGAAATCGTAAAACCTGGCGTTTGTCGAGGCGGCTGCGGTGCCGGCTGCCCCATGAATGTTCACGTCCGTGACGGCAAAGTCGTCAAGACATCTCGCATTCAATTGTCAGATCCTCATGTGACCCGCCTTTGCAACAAGGGACTCACCCACGCCTTGCGCGTTTACGCGGAAGATCGGCTCAAGCACCCCATGAAGCGCGCGGGAGAACGCGGCGAAGGCAAATGGGAGCAAATCAGCTGGGACGAAGCCTTGACCACCATTGCGGATAAGTGGAAAGAGGTCATGGAGAAGCACGGTCCGCTCTCGAATGCCTTCCTTGGAGGATCGGGCAACATTACCCCTGACTCCCAGTACGGAAAGCGACTGGCAGCCTATATGGGAGCCGTCACCCTCGACCCCGCTCAAGACCGCGTGTTTTACGCAGCGTTTCCTCCTATTGTGGGCGCCAGCAAAGGCCCAGGTGGAGGTGGCCGCAATGACGTATTCAATGCCGACAATATTTTCATCTGGGGATTCAATCCCACCGAGGGCGACAGCCAAACGGCTCACTACATGTTCCAAACAAAAACGCATCACGGTGCGAAGATCATCGTCATCGACCCTACATTCACCATCGCGGCCTCGAAAGCCGACCTGTACGTTCCCATTCGCCCCGGCACCGACGGAGCACTGGCTCTCGGCATGTCGAACGTCTTAGTGAACGAAGGCTTGGCCAAAGAAGAGTTCATGAAGTCTGACACCGTGGCCCCCTGCTTGGTGAAAGATGAAAATGGAAAGTACTTCCGCTTAAGCGACCTTGGAAAAGCAGAAGCCGGCACGCCTGAGGATAAATGCGTCGTGCGCGCGGAAGACGGAACGCTGGGCGCTCTTGGCGATATCGAAAACCCCGTCCTGCACGGCACTTTCGAAATCGAAGGCGTCTCGGTTACCACTGCATACGATCTTCTCCTTGAACGAGTAGCTGAATGGCCACCCGAGAAAGCATCCGAGATCTGCGACATTCCCGTTGAAACAATCAGGGAGCTTGCCCATATCGCCCAGGATGGCCACAATTCCATCAATATGGGGCTTGGGCTCGACCACGTCACAAACGGCATGGCAACCTTCTCGGCCATTCTCTCCATGTGCATGCTCGCAGGCCAGTTCGGGCACCCCGGAAACAGCTCGAAGGGAACCTGGCGTGGCGAAATTGCGGTTGGATGGATGCCGTACACCGTATTCAAGCCAAAAGACGCACCGGGAAGCCCCGTTTTCTACTCTCCTGCTTTGCTCAACCTCATGGACACAAAGAAATACGGCAAGCAGGACATCAACATCAAGACGCTGTACATCTGGAACCACAATCTATTTGGAACTCAGGTTGGCGGCGTAAAGTGGCGCAAGTTCCTTGAAGATGTCGAACTTCTTGTTGTTGCAGACGTTGTCATGACCAGTACGGCAAACTACGCCGATATCGTACTGCCCATCTGCCATTACTTTGAATGCGAAAGCGCTCAAGGAGCAGACACGCGCTATATCTTCTACAATGCCAAGTCGGCCGAACCGCTCTACGAGTCAAAAGATGACTTCCAGGTCTTCAACGCGCTCTTTGAAAAAATGGGCTTCCAAGACAAAATGTTCAAAGATCGCGACGCTCTTTACAATGCGGTATTCGACAACCCGGCGGCCAAGGAAGCCAACATCACGTGGGATCGCGTAAAGAAAGAGGGGGCCGTATTGACCTTCGAGCCCGATGAACGGGTTATGGGAGGCGAAGGCACGTACAGCACGCCAACGGGCCGCCTGCAGTTCTACCAGGAAGCAATTCCGCTGGACACCGATTACGGGCAAACGATCGACATCATGAAAGAACGTCTCCCTTATTGGGAGCCTCCCATCGAAGCATGGAAAGACAACCCGCTCGCAGAAAAGTACCCGCTCAATTTCACGTCCGAACGCAACAAATACAAGGTTCACACGCAGTATACCCGCGTACCGTGGCTACTGGAGTTCGAAGACGAGCCTTACGTACAAGTCAATCCGGCAACTTGCAAGGAGCGCGGGATTGCCGACGGCGACTACATTCGCATGTTCAACGATCGCGGCACCTGCACCCTCAAGGTTCGCTTCAACAATGGCATACGCCCCGGCATGGTGGTCATAGACCACGGGTGGGACCAAAACCAGTTTATCGAAGGATTCTATTGCGATCTGCTGGGCCACAACATAACGCCCGTTGTCGCAAACAGCTATTACTTTGACACGCTTATCGAAATCGAGAAGGCCAACGTATAGAAAGGAGGGCTATACATGCGTTACGGAATGGTAATTGATCTTCAGCTCTGCTTTGGCTGCACGGCATGCGCCATGGCCTGCAAGTCGAACAACAATCTGCCCAATAAAATGTGGTGGAATACCGTACATACCGACGGCGGAGACTACCCCGACACCGCAAAAGGCACCTACCCCAATGTTTCCATGGCTCATTACCCAGTTGGATGCCAGCACTGCGCCAGCCCTGCTTGCGCACAGGTTTGCCCCGTAGGAGCGACATGGAAAGACGAGGAAACGGGAATCGTCATGCAGGACCCCGAAAAATGCATCGGATGCCGTTCGTGCATGGCGGCATGTCCATATGACGTTCGCACCTTCAACGAGGACGAGCCCACTTACGTCGTCGATTTTCCGTTAGGTGATGCCGACGCACCAAAACACCTTGTCAATACCGTTGAAAAATGCACCTTCTGCGCCAACCGCATCGCACGAGGCGCCATGCCCGCCTGCATGGAGCATTGTCCGGGACGCGCGCGTTTTTGGGGTGATCTAGATGATCCCAACAGCGACGTATCGCGCCTTCTTTCCGATTCCGATCGAAAACCGATTCGCCTACTGGAAGACAAAGGCACCGAACCCTCCGTGTACTATTTGGCGTAAAGCAAGCGGCCTCTGCTGCACGCTCTTTCGCCGTTCGCAGCAGAGGCGCTAAACCAACCGCCATTCACCTGCAGGAGGGGCCGCGCATCCCTCCCTCCCATCTTCGCGGCCCCTCCTGCCTATCCCCAGTCGTCAAAAGGAACATCCGCATGAGCAGCAAAAAAAGCCCTCTTCCCGTAGAAGACCCCGCAAAGAACTTAAGTCTGGCATTCGCATTGGGATGCGCCGATTTTTTCCATCTTCTGTCTATGTTCTATCTCAATCCGACAAAAGAACTTGCCCGGGGCTTGCTTGACAAAAGCATCCAACACGACGTCGTCGCCATTTTCGAGGACACGGGAATCGACGAAACAAAGATCTTGTTCGAGCCGGTTATGGAACAGCATCTGCAAAGCACCAACGAAACAGCCCTATTCCAACAGATGCGACGAGATTATACGACCCTCTTCACTCACCCCAAAAAGCCGCTCATATCGCTATACGAAATGCAGTTTCGCGACCTGAGGGACAAAAACAACATGCCCACGACCCTTTTCCTAAACCAAGCCGCGCTCCATTCCGAACAATGTTACCGAAAGGCCGGGCTCGCGCTATCCAACGAAACATCTCGAGAACCCGGAGATCACATTGCCATCGAAGCAGAATTCATGGCCTACCTATACACCCAACTGGCCGCCGCGCTTCACGAGAACGAAGGCTCTAGCGAAAAGCGATGGGAGATGGCGATCGAAGAATTCAAACCTCACCTTATTGGTTGGTGGTTCGACTTTTTCGATTCCTGTGCGCAATCGAATTGCGGTATTGTCTATCCTTGGCTTGGCCGCGCAGGCTCCGTCTTTTTGAAAAACTACCGCACTCGCACAACATAGCCTCAACCCCAACACACGACAAAAAAACCTTTGACGGGAGCTTCTCATGAGCCTTTTGCTTTCGCTTGCCATCGTTCCCTTAGTAGCTTACGCCATAAGAAAACCCCTTGGTAAACACCCTGCCGTATTCTACGCGCTCGCCCTCTTAGTTTGCGGCATCTCCTTCTGCATCATTACCACCCCCGGCTCCGATCCCATTGTTCGCGTTATAGGAGACCTTTTTCAAAAAGGAAGACTCGCCTTTGCCCTGTTCGCCTTAGTCATGTTCATTGGGGTTGCAAAACCCCAATCGGCCCTACGCAACGCGTTCATGTCAATACGAGCAAATCTGTCGATTATTGCCAGCATCTTTATTGTTGTCCATGTCGTTATATACGGAACAAACTACTCGACGTTCATCGGCACGCTTGCGGCACTTCGCCCCAATGTTGTTTTCTCTCTTATCGCATCCCTCGTTTTAGTGGCGCTTCTCATCGCCCTGGCATCAACATCGTTCGAACACGTAAAAAAGAAGATGAGAGCATCCACCTGGAAAACCGTACAAAAGACCGCATACGCCTTCTTCGCTGTAATCTTCGTCCACCTATCAGGCTACCTTTTATTTGCCGCTTTTCAGGGATCTGCAAAAGCACAGGTCAGTTATTCGATTTACCTGTTCGTCGCCGGACTCTATCTGATCCTGCGCATACGAAGGGCGCGCCTTGATAAGCTTGCTCCCGCCAATAGCAAAGAAAGCACCTGATACAGGTGACGACCCGCTTTCCGACCACTTTATCAACCCTGGGTTAAGTTTCAAAAAGTGTGTCTATTTCTACCCTGTATTACCAGTTCATCAATAGAAAATAGACCCTAGAAGTTGTTTCGCACCAACTTCTAGGTGTTTCAAAAAGTGTGTCCGATTTCACCTTGACACGCCTGTTCAGGCAAACTTTTTTAAGCGAAAAGTTGCCAAAGAACAGGAGCAAGGGGTGAATAATCCAAAATGCGCGTTGTGTGGCGCCATTATGAAGCGCAATGGAAAGACGTCTGCAAAAACCCAGAGGTGGCGCTGTGCCAGCTGTGGGGCATCTTCGATTCGCACGATAGACAACACCGCCAAAACGCTTGAGATATTTCTCAGGTGGCTCTTCTCAAAAGATGCCGTTGCAGAATTGAAGATGAGTAGATCGACGTTTTGGCGCAAGACTGCTTGGGTGTGGAGCCTCTGGCCAATTGCTCCTTTTACAGGCGAGGTTCACGACGTTGTGTTTCTTGATGGCATCTGGATGCGACGACATGCCGTTGTGCTTATTGCTGTAGCAAATGGGCATGTAGTTGGATGGCATTTAGCCCAAAGTGAGTGTGCCGCTGCTTGGGCAGCTCTTATGATGCGCATGGAAGCACCGACGATGCTCGTATCCGATGGCTCTTATGGTCTTGCTAAAGCAGCCTCTATCGTGTGGCCACAAACCCGCATACAGCGCCGTACGTTTCATGTAGCTAATCAAATAAAACGCTGTACAACCCTAAAACCCAAGCTCGAAGCAGGAATTGAGCTTTTGGGTATCGCCAACAAACTTAAAGATGCTAAAGATATTGAATCTGCCACAGCATGGTTGCTTGAATACAACGCATGGTGCACAAGATGGGATTCGTTCTTAAGAGAATTCACCATAAAAGATGGCAAGAAACTTTGGACGCATGAGCGACTTCGCAAGGCAAGAGGTGTCTTAAACAGGCTTGTGAAACAGACAACGTTGTTCACCTTTATTGAAATGCAGCAAGAGCATGGCGGGCAGTGGCCCTCCACCAATAATGCTGTTGAAAGCGTAAACGCGAGACTGCGTGAGATGCTAAGGCTTCATAGAGGACTTCCGCTTATGCACCGCATCAAAGCAATCTTTTGGTGGTGTTACATGAAGTCTGAAAACCCGCTTCCTGCTTCTGAAATCGTACGCATTATGCCCACTGACGATGACATAGATGGGTTGTTTTCGAGTGCATCGAAAGATGCTGGCAAAGGTGAGGGCACACCCGACAGGTACGGCTCAGGCATCGTCTGGGAGGAGTTTCACATGCCTACGAATTACAGGCAGTGAATAATTGGATCGGACACACTTTTTGAAACATAACCC
>ENA-OQNO01000751-OQNO01000751.1-human-gut-metagenome-genome-assembly--contig:-NODE-751-length-26645-cov-4.641338_pt1 | contig 26645 bp, 18 predicted proteins | sample MGYA00242629_ERZ504880 | MGnify/ENA primary metagenome ERZ504880 (study PRJEB26092, sample SAMD00036377) | human gut metagenome | host: Homo sapiens | study: EMG produced TPA metagenomics assembly of... | reverse complement strand
CTGGCGTCCCGCGCGGCGGCCGCGCTGCGCGACTGCTCCGCCTCGTCGGTTGCCGCGCTCGCCGCGAGCCTGGGCGTGTCGGAGCGGCACCTGCGCCGGGTGTTCGAGGCGACCTGGGGCGTGAGCCCCGTGCGCTACCGCACGACGTGCCGGCTGCTGCTGGCGAAGTCGCTGCTCGCCGAGACGGACCTGCCCGTCGCGCAGGTGGCGCGGGCCTGCGGCTTCTCGTCGACGCGGCGCTTCGAGGAGGCGTTCGGCGCCTCCTACCGCCTGGCGCCCGGCCGGTTCCGCCGGCAGCTTGCGGCCGACGGCGCCGCGCGCACGGGCGCGGCCGACGGCGCGGCGGCGGGAAGCGTGTCGTTTCTGCTGGGGTACCGCGCGCCGTACCGCTACGACGAGCTGCTCGCGTTCCTGCGCTTCCGCGCCATCGAGGGCGTCGAGAGCGTGTCGGACGGCGTGTACAAGCGCACCGTGCGCATCGGGAAGTCCGTCGGCTGGATCGCCGTGCGCAACCGGCCCGAGCGCTCGGCGCTCGAACTCACGGTGTCCGAGTCGCTCTACGGCCATCTGCCGCTCGTGGCGGCGAAGGCGCGCCTGCTGTTCGACACCGATTGCGACCCGCGCCTCATCGACGAGGGACTGGCCGGCTTCCACGACCGCACGGGCGGCGCGTTTCGCCTCGAAGGCGTGCGCCTGCCCTGCAGCTTCGACGGCTTCGAGATGACGGTGCGCGCCATCCTCGGACAGCAGATCACCGTCAAGGCGGCGAACACCCTGGCGGGACGCGTGGCGGCCGCGTTCGGCACCTCGCTCGGCTCGGCGGGGGCGCATGCGCCCTTCGAGGAGCTGAGCACGCTGTTCCCCGCGCCCGCCGCCTTCTGCGCCGCGGGCGCGGCGGAGCGCCTCGGCGAGCTGGGGGTCATCCGGCAGCGGGCGCGCTCCATCTGCGCCGTCGCCGAGAAGCTGGAGGCCGGCGCGCTCGAGCTGCGGCCCGGCGCCGACGTCGAGGCGAACGCCGAGGCGCTGCTCGACGTGCCGGGCATCGGTCCACGGACCGTGCAGTACGCGCTCATGCGCGCGTTCGCCTACCCGGATGCGTTTCCCGCCGCCGACTACGCGGTGAAGCACGCCTTTCCGGGCCTTGCGCCCCGCGAGATCGAAGCGCTGTCGCGGGCGTGGAGCCCGCTGCGCTCGTACGCGGTCATGTCTTTGTGGTCCGAACCCCTTGGATAGGAGCCTTCGATGATCTACCTCGATACCTACGACGCGCCGGTGGGCGCGCTCAGCCTGGCGAGCGACGGGCCGCACCTGTGCGGGCTCTGGCTCGACGGGCAGAAGTACTACGAAGAGAAGCTCGAGCAGCGCGTGGGCGCGGCGGGCGACGAGGCCTCGGCGCTCACGAGGCTCGCGGGCTCCGAGGCGCGTGCCGCCGCGCCGGGGCTGCAGGCGGCCGTCGCCTGGCTCGACCGCTACTTCGACGGCGCCGATCCCGGCCCGCTGCCGCCGCTGGCGCTGCACGGCACGCCGTTTCAGGAGGAGGTGTGGGCGCGCCTGTGCGCCATCCCGTACGGGCGGCTCACCACGTACGGCGCCCTCGCCGACGAGATCGCGCTCGCGCGCGGCGGCGGCAAGGTGTCGGCGCGCGCCGTCGGCGTGGCGGTGGGCCGCAACCCCGTGTCCATCGTCGTGCCCTGCCATCGCGTGGTGGGCGCGGGCGGCAGCCTGACGGGCTACGCGGGCGGCATCGAGCGCAAGAAGCGCCTGCTGTCCCTCGAGGGCGTCGACGTGGCCGCGCTCAAGGTTCCGAAGAAGGGCACCGCCCTGTAGATGCTTCTTGCGTCGGATTGCGCCCGGTTCGCGCCATGCTGAGGTATCATATGCGTTCGAGAGGATCGGAACATGCCCGGGCGAACACGGAGGAACCTATGACGAAAATTGCAATGACCACGCCCTTGGTCGAAATGGACGGCGACGAGATGACGCGGATCATCTGGCAGATGATCAAGGACGAGCTCATCACTCCCTACGTCGACCTTAAAACCGAGTACTACGACCTGGGCCTCGAGCACCGCAACGCCACCGACGACCAGGTGACGTTCGATTCCGCCGAGGCCACCAAGCGCCTGGGCGTGGCCGTGAAGTGCGCCACCATCACGCCGAACGCAGCGCGCATGGGCGAATACGACCTCAAGCAGATGTGGAAGAGCCCGAACGGCACCATCCGCGCCCTGCTCGACGGCACCGTGTTCCGCACGCCCATCACGGTTGCGGGCATCGAGCCCTGCGTGCGCAACTGGACGAAGCCCATCACCATCGCCCGCCACGCGTACGGCGACGTGTACAAGAACACCGAGCTGCGCGTTCCCGGCCCCGGCACGGTGGAGCTCGTCTACACCGCCGCCGACGGCACCGAGACGCGCGAGCTCGTGCAGGAGTTCGACGGCCCCGGCATCGCCCAGGGCATGCACAACCTCGACGCGTCCATCGAGAGCTTCGCGCGCAGCTGCTTCGAGTACGCGCTCGACGTGAAGCAGGACATCTGGTTCGCCACGAAGGACACCATCTCCAAGAAGTACGACCACCGCTTCAAGGACATCTTCCAGGAGATCTACGACGCCGAGTACGCGCCGCGCTTCGAAGAGGCCGGCATCGAGTACTTCTACACGCTCATCGACGACGCCGTGGCGCGCGTGATGAAGGCCGACGGCGGCTTCATCTGGGCCTGCAAGAACTACGACGGCGACGTGATGAGCGACATGGTGTCGAGCGCGTTCGGCTCGCTCGCCATGATGACGTCGGTGCTCGTGTCGCCGGCGGGCGTGTACGAGTACGAGGCCGCGCACGGCACGGTGCAGCGCCACTACTACCGCCACCTCGAGGGCGGCGAGACGTCCACGAACTCGGTGGCCACCATCTTCGCGTGGACGGGCGCCCTGCGCAAGCGCGGCGAGCTCGACGGTTTGGACGACCTCGTGGCGTTCGCCGACCGTTTGGAGAAGGCCACGCTCGACACCATCGAGGCCGGCGAGATGACGGGCGACCTCGCGCTCATCACCACGCTGCCGAATCCGACGAAGCTCAGCACGCACGGCTTCATCCAGGCCATCGCGAAGCGCCTCGAGGCGTAAGCGCTCAGCCGCCCCATTCGTATCGCCTCTTCGAAGAGCCGCCCCGACCGGGCGGCTCTTCGCATGTTCGCGGTGCGGTTACCAGGGATTCAACTATTACTTGAACTGGGATTTCAGACGTTACGCCTTCGTTTCTTTTGCCATACTTACCATTTTCGGTTTACTTCGCCCTCGGCGGCGAAGGCATGGTTTGCGAATGGGAGGAACGATGGGGAAGACGATAGGGGCGAGACGCGCCATGCTGGCGCTCGTCGCACTCGTGCTCTCGTGTCTGCTCGCCGGGTTGGCGGGCTGCGGCGGGAGCGATGCGAAGGCATCGTCGGGCAGCGGCACGCTGCGGGTGGGCGTGCGCAGCGACGTGGTGGGCTTCGGCTACCTCAACGAGGCAACGAACAAGTACTACGGGCTGGAAATCGACATCGCGGAGGACATGGCCGCGCGCATGGGCTACGCCGATGTGGAGTTCGTCACCGTCACGCCCGATACGCGCAAGAAGATGCTGACGGAAGGCGACGTCGACTGCATGATCGCCTGCTATTCCGTCGCGGCGTCGCGCGAGGAGAACTTCGATTTCTCGCCGACCTATTACACGGACTCGTCCGTCGTCATGGTCGAGGACAGCTCGCTCATCACGAGCGTCGACGATCTCAAGGGCCTGACGTTCGGCACCATGGCGGGCACGAACACCGCTCCCCAATTGGCGCTCAAGCTGACGGAGTCGGGCTTCACCTCGGGCGAGGCGCTCGAGCAGAACGAAGACCACTCGATGACGCAGTTCGACACCTTCCGCCTGGTGCAGCTTGCCTCCTACCAGGATCTGAGCAAGGCGCTCGAAGAGGGCACCATCGACGCGGCGTGCATGGACGGCGCGATCGCCCACACGTATCTGAGCGCCGACCGCAGCATCCTCGACTACACCATCGACACGCAGGAGTACGGCGTTGCCACGCAGAAGGGCTCCTCGCTGAGCACGCCGGTGGCCGAAGCCGTGCAGTCGATGCTCGACGACGGCACCATCGCTGCGCTGACGGATAAATGGGATTAACGGGGGCGCATATGTCTAGGAGACTCAAAATCAAAATAGCCGTCCTCGTGGCGGTTGCGGCGCTCAGCATGACGGGCATGGGCGTGCTGCTGTCCTCCATGCAGACCGAGCTGTCGCTGGGCGATTACACCACCGAGATGCAGCAGGAGGCCGACGCGCTTCCCGAGCTCTTGGCTTCGGCGAACGAGAACGTCGAGCAGAACACCGTCACCTTCGACGAGATCTACCAGTCCAAGGCCGAGAGCGTCGCCTTCATCGCGAACAACAACGCGGGCTTCGCGGCCACGCAGGCGAAGATGGTGGAATACCAGGACCTGCTGGGCGTGGACAACGTCATGGTGGTGGGTCGCGACGGCACCCTCATCGCCGGCGCGCAGGGCACGCTCGCGGACTTCTCGTCATCGCGCTTCAACCAGCTGCGCACCGTGTTCGCCGACGGCAAGCCCTCCCAGGCCGTGGAGGTGGAGCTGCCCGACGAGAACTGGCTCATGCGCTACTACGCGGCGCGCATCGACGACGACACCATGGTGGTGATCGAGCAGAATCCCGAGGAGCTGCGCCAGCTCGTGCAGGTGACGGGCTCGACCGAGAGCGTGCTCAAGAACATCGCCATCGGGCAGCACGGCTTCATGTTCGCCGTGTCCGCGCAGGACTACCTCATCGCGTACCATCCGAACCAGAACCTCGTGGGCGCCGACGCCCTCGACGCCGGCATCGATGCGACCGCCCTGGAAGACGGCGCCGTCTCGTGGATGACGCTCGACGGCGCGTCGCTGTACGCCAACGTGAGCAAGATCGGCGACACGTACTACATCGCCGCCGTGCCCGAAAGCGACATGGCCGCCACCCGCAACATCACGGTGGGCGTCATCCTGTTCATCTTCTTCGCGGTGATGACCGTGGTCATCATGTACGGCATCTTCGTCATGCGCGAGGACGAGCGCCACGGCTTCGACCCGGCGAACTTCAGCCAGGTGGGACCCCTGCGCTACAACAAGGTGATCGGCCGGAAGGCGGCCGTGCTGTCGCTCGTGGGCTTCCTGGGCATCCTGGGCGTGTCGTTCTACATGCAGACGCTGTTCGCGCTGTCGAGCGAATCGGTGGCCAACAACGAGCGCGTCGCCGAAGTGGTGGACACGATGGAGCGCTCGACCGAGCGCATGGAGGCGCTCAACGACCAGTACAGCGAGCGCTACCTGAGCAAGGCCACGGTGGCCGGCTACATCCTCGACCAGAACCCCGCGCTCGAGAACCGCGACGACCTGCAGAAGCTGGCCGACGCGCTGCAGGTGCAGTACCTGTTCGCTATGGATGCGGACGGCGTGCTGACGGCGACGAACTCCTCGTACACGAACTTCAAGCTGAGCGACGACCCGGAGGATCAGTCGTTCGCGTTCAAGAAGCTGCTGCAGGGCGCCGACTCGGTGGTGCAGGAGCCGCTGTCCGACGAGATATCGGGCGAGTTGCGCCAGTACATCGGCGTGGCGCTGCACGGCGCCGACGGCGAGGTTGACGGCCTCGTGCAGATCAGCGTGCGTGCGACGCGCCTCGAGAGCCTGCTGCAAACCGTGCAGATCGACAGCGTGCTCGACGGCGTGAAGGCCGGTGCCGACGGCTTCGCGTTCGCGGTGAACAAGGCGGACGGCACGTTCGCGTACTTCCCCGACACGCGCCTCGAGGGCAAGCCGGTGCTCGAGCACGGCATGGTGGAGAACCAGCTCAAGGACGGTTTCTGCGACTACCTCACCATCGACGGCACCACGTACTACGCCTCGTCCGCGGAAACCGACCAGTACTACCTCTACCTCGCCGGCACCGAGGGCGACCTCATGGGCGAGCGCGTGCCCTTGACGTTGGCGACCGGCGCCGTGGCGCTCGTGTGCCTCATGGTGATCTTCCTCTTGCTGGCGTTCGACTCGAGGCGCAGCGTGTACGTGGCCGGGCCCGTGAGCGACCCCGAAGCGCGTATGTTCGACGTGAAGATGCCGAGCGGGCGCACGGCCAAGACCGAATCGGCTGCAAGCCGTTGGCTTTCCCGTTCGTTCAGGTGGAGCGAGAAGACGGCCGAGCAGAAGACCGTGACGGTGGTGCGCTGGCTCGTGGCCGTCTCGGTGATCGCCGTGTTCGTGGCCGTGGTGTTCCAGGATCGCATCTTCGGCAGCGGCTCCATCTTCTCCTACATCCTGGGAGGGGAGTGGGAGCGCGGCGTGAACGTGTTCGCCATCACGGCGTGCATCATGTTCATTTGCGTGGCGCTGACCGTGGTCACCGCGCTGCAGAAGCTGCTCGACCTTTTGGCCACCGTGCTGGGCGCCCGCGGCGAGACCGTGTGCCGCCTCTTGGGCAGCTTCATCAAGTACGCCACCATCATCGGCATGGTGTACTACTCGCTGGCGCTCGTGGGCGTTGACACCACCACGCTGCTGGCTTCGGCGGGCATCCTGTCCATCGCCATCAGCTTCGGCGCGAAGGAGCTCGTGAGCGATATCCTGAGCGGGCTCTTCATCATCTTCGAAGGCGAGTTCCGCGTGGGCGACACCATCAAGGTGGGCGATTGGCGCGGCACCGTGGTGGAGATCGGCGTGCGCACCACGAAGGTGGAAGACGGATCGCGCAACATCAAGGTGATCCGCAACAGCGACATCAGCAACGTCGTCAACATGACGAAGGAAGTGTCCTACGCTTCGTGCGACGTCGGCATCGAGTACGGCGAGTCGCTCGAGCGCGTGGAGAACATCCTGGCGAAGGAGCTGCCGAACATCCGCAAGCGCCTGCCGAAGACCATCGACGGCCCGTTCTACAAGGGCGTCGTGGAGCTGGGCGACAACAGCGTGACCATCCGCATCGTGGTGCAGTGCAACGAGGGCGACCGTGCGCAGCTCGAGCGCGACCTGAACCGCGAGATAAAGCTGCTGTTCGACAAGTACGATATCGGCATCCCGTTCCCGCAGGTGGTTATCAACGAGCCCACCGAGCGCCGCAAGGCCACCGCGGCCGAGAAGCGCAGCGCCGACAAGTTCAACGAGCAGCAGAAGGAAGCCTCGGAGGACGTGTTCGAGGAAGAGGAGGACAAAACGCGGTAAGCGTGCTCGATAAGGGGGAAGCGACGAACCCGCGGCCGTATTGCCGCGGGTTCGTTCGTTTGCGGAGCGTCGATCCTCCGGTCTCGCGACATTCCACTTAAATTTGAACTGAGAGCTGCGGTTCGTCGACGTGTTGCGTCTTTGTATACTGTTCGTTGCCTTACCAACTGGCCCCGATATCCATTGTAGAAAGCTGCGCGTGCATGACCGATTTCAACAATCCGAAGAAGCTCGGCTTCATGCGGGTCATCCAGGTATTCTTCGCCCTCAACATCGCGCTGACCGTCTCGGGTCTGGTGTTCATGATCAAGGGGAGCTACGAGCTGGGGTTCGCGGAGATCCTCGACTACGCGAACCTCGTCTTCGACGGCATCTGCTTCTGGCTCATATGGCACCGCTATCGGGCGACGCGCGGATTCGTCATCGGGTTCAGCCTGTTCAACATCGTCGTTGGCACGGCGTACAACCTGGCGACCGGCTCGTTCGACCTGCTCGACCAGGTGATCGCCTCGTCGTCGGACATCATCCTCATCGCCTACTTCCTCACGTCGCGGCGCGTCAAGGCCGTGCTCGTGCATCCCTTCTCCGACGAGAAGGCGCAGGCGCAGCTCGATGAGCACCGCGGCTACTTCCAACCGCGCACTTGGGGGTTCTGGCGCAACCTCATCATCTACTTCTGCGTGTTCAGCGTGGTGGGGCATTGGATGGAAGCGGGCTACTGCACGCTCATCCGCTTCGGGCTGATTCCCGGCGTCTACGACCCGAACTCGCAGATCTGGCACGACTGGCTCTATCCGTTCTGCGTGTACGGCTTCGGTGCCGTGGCCTGCGTGCTCGTGCTGTTCCCCGTCAAGAACCTCCTGCAGAAGCATTTCCGCGGCCATGCGGTGCCGCTGGCTTTGAGCTTCGTGGCGAACGCGCTCGTGTGCACGAGCATCGAGCTGGCCATGGGGCTCATGCTCAACCAGCCGCTGCCCGATGGCACGCTGCCGCTGTGGGATTACCGCGACATGTTCTGCAACTTCATGGGCCAGGTATGCCTGCAGAACGCGCTTGCGTTCGGCTTCGTGGCCACGCTCATGACCTGGGTTATCTATCCGGGTTTGGAGAAACTGCTCGCCCATGTGCCGCCGTACGCCATGACCATCGCGTTCATCGCGGTGGTCATCGGATTCTGCATCCTGTTCTTCCTGTACTGCGTGAACGTGGCGGTGCCGGAGGAGGATGTCGTGAGCGCGGCGAAGGGCATCCTGCAATCCATGGCGCCGGGAGCGACGGTGTCCTCGAGTGCGTGACCGGGTGTTCTGGCGCAATCTCGCCGTGTACTTCTGCGTGTTCAGCGTGGCGGGCCACTGGATGGGGATCGCGTACTGCTCGTTCATGGACCTGTTCGGCATCGTGGACGAGGACTCGCTCGTATGGGCCGACCCGCTCTACCCCTTCCTCGTCTACGGGGTGGGCGTGGCAGTGTGCGCGATCGTGCTCGTGCCGTTGAAGGAGCGCCTTCTGGCGCGCCGGCGCACGCGGCGGGGCGCGGGGGCGGAGTTCTACCTGATCGCCGTTGCGGCGTGCCTGGTCATGGAGCTGGTCATGGGGCTTCTGCTCAACCAGCCGAACGAGCTGGGGGAGTATCCCTTATGGGATAACTCCGTGCTGCCGCTCAACGTGCTCGGGCAGGCGTGGCTCGTGAACGACCTTGCGCTCGGCGCGGTGGCCATGTTGTACACATGGGCGGTGTACCCGCTCTGCGAGCGGGCGTTGGCGAAGGTGCCGGCGCGGGTCATGGACGCGGCGGTGCTCGCGACGGTGGCGGGGTTCGCCGTGCTGTGCGCGGTCAAGTTCTCGTGAGGGGACGGGGCGCGGGCGGTGCGGATAGCGCGAAGGCGCATGGTGGGAGAAGGAAGACGAAGGAGATGGTTCCATGAAACTGCGTATCAAGGCGAAGATTCTGAGCGTCCACGAGAAGATGGACGTGCTCGACGAGAACGACGAGGTAGCGTATCGCGTCTCGCGTAAGGCGATTTCGGTCCATGACAAGACGCGCATCGAGAACGCTGCGGGCGATGAGGTGGCCTCCTTCCATGCGAAGGTCCCGTCGATCCACAACATCTACTACGTGGAGATGGCGAACGGCACGAGCTTCACCATGAAGGAAGAGCTCACGCACCTGCGCGACCATATCGACGTCGAGGAGCTGGGCTGGCAGCTGCGCGGTCGGAACGTGCTCGCATTCGATTTCGGGGTGTTCGACGCCGAGGACCGCGAGATAGCCACGGCGCATCGCAAGCTGGCGACCATGCACGGCGAGTACGACATCGATGTCCTCGAAGAGAGCGTCGTTGACGAGATCGTGGCGTTGTTCGTCGTCATCACCCACATCATCGCGCTGCGTCAGGAAACGGCGACCCTGCCCGTCAACCAGTCGAACAACTAAAGCTTCCAACGGCTTGCGCATCGGCGCGTAGACGTATCCGACAGAGAGGAAAAAATCATGTCCGGTTCCCAAAAAGCGTTGAAGGTCATATCCATCCTGCTGCTGGTCTGGGGCATCCTCATGCTGCTCCTGGGCGTGTTCCTGGCGGCGGGCTCGCAGGTGCCCGGCATGTCGGCCGAGAGCATGGACGTGAACGGCACGACGATGAACATGGCCACGGCCGCCATCGGCATCGGGGTGGGCACCATCGTGGCGGGCGTCGTCTACGTCGTCATCGCCCTCTTGGGCCTGCGCGGCGCGAAGAACCCGCGCAAGGCCGGCGCGTTCTTCGTGCTGTGCATCATCGGCCTCGTGCTGTCGCTGATCAGCCTTGGCATGGGCATTGCCCAGGGCACGTTCCAGTGGCAGTCGCTCATCGGCATTCTCATCATCGCCGTATGCACGTACCTGGCAAACGCCGTCAAAAAGCAGGCGTAGGGCTCTTTCGGTTCGGGGAAAGTGAAGGGGCTGGATGAACGCGATCTTCCAGATAGTCGCTCGCGACGTGAAAAGGCTGCTGCGCAACCCGGTGGCGCTCGTCATCACGCTGGGCGTATGCGTCATACCCTCGCTGTACGCGTGGTACAGCATCGAGGCGAACTGGGACCCGTACGCGAACACGGCGGGCATCCGCGTGGCCGTGAGCAACGATGATCGGGGCACGTCGGACAAGCTTGTGGGCACGCTCGATGTGGGGAGCGAAGTGGTGGCCGGCTTGCACGACAACACCCAACTCGGCTGGGAGTTCGTGTCGTCCGAGGAAGCCCTTGAAGGCGTGCGTTCGGGCGCGTACTACGCCGCCGTCATCATCCCGGAGCGGTTCAGCGCGGATTTGGTGAGTGCCGCATACGGCGGCGCGGAACGGCCGCAGCTGGAATACTACGTCAACGAGAAGAAGAACTCGGTTGCCCCGAAGGTGACCGACGCCGGTGCCGCCGCCATAGAGCAGCAGATCAACGAGACCTTCGTTCAAACGGTGAGCAAGGCCGTCGTGGGGAAGGCGCAGCAGGCGGGTCGGGAAGCCGAAGACGATGAAGCGCAGGCTGAAAGCGACGCCGTCAAAAACGTCGACAACGCCGTCGCGGCGCTCGATCAGGCGCAGGCGCTGCTTGAGAGCATGGCGGGCACGGTTGCTTCTTCGCAGGAGTCCGCCGAACGGGCTCGGGGAACGCTCGCCGATTTGGCAGCAGAGCTTCCGGGACTGACCGAGGCGCTCGGCGAAGGGAGCTCGCTCCTGTCATCGGCGCGATGGGCGGCGAACGGCTATTTCTCGTCAGCGTCTGCTGCGGTGGGGGATGCGAGCTCGTACGCGAGCAACGCGGCCGTGCAGGCGAATGCCGCCATCGGGAGGACGGCGGGCGACATCGTGGCGTTGCAGAAACGCGTGGACGGCATGCTCGACGATGCGAAGGATGTGCTGAAAGAGGGCGAATCTGCACTCGCAGCGCTCAAAGAGGCCCATCCCGATCCGAGCGCCGATCTTGCCGCGCTCATCAAGAAGCTGGAGGAGGAGAACGACCGTCAGGAAGAGACGATCGTCATGCTCGAGCAGGCGAGCGAGACCGTGCGAACCGCGATGGTAGCCGCTGCGGACGCTACGTCTGCGGTGAGCGGTGCCGTGCAGGGGGAAGCGGGGGACCTCTCGCAGTCGCAGCGCTCGCTTTCTTCCGACGTGATGCCGCAGCTATCGAACGGGCTCGACGGCCTCGCTCAAGCCTCGGGCACGCTCGGCGGCGCGGTTTCGGCGCTCGAATCGCTTGTCGCGCAGGCCGATGCCGCGGTCGCGCAGATGCAATCGACGCTCGACCAGGCCGAGCAAGCACTTTCGTCCTCCGGTTGGTCGCTCGGTTCGGCGCGAGGCCAGCTCGATGCCATGGCTACCGATCTGGCGGCCCTGAACGAATCGGCTTCGCTCGATCAGCTTTCCACCCTCCTCGGACTCAACTCGGACGACGTGGCAAGCTTCATGGCGGCGCCCGTGACGCTGCGCTCGGAGGCGATATTCCCCGTGGACACGTACGGCGCCGGCGTCGCGCCCTTCTACACGAACCTTGCGCTCTGGGTGGGAGGTTTCGTTCTCATCGCCATATTCAAACTCGAAGTCGATCGCGAAGGCATCGAGCGGATGACGCCGACGCAGGGCTACTTCGGGCGTTGGATACTGCTCGTGATGCTGGCAGCCGTGCAGGCGCTCATCGTGTGCATCGGCGATCTCGTGCTGGGCGTGCAGTGCGTGGAGCCGGTGGCGTTCGTGGCGGCCGGCGTCTTTGCGTCGTTCGTGTACCTCAACATCATCTATGCGCTCGGCATCGCGTTCAAGCACATCGGCAAAGCGCTCGCCGTGGTGCTGCTCATCATGCAGATCCCCGGTTCTTCGGGCATGTATCCCGTCGAGATGATGTCGGGGTTCTTCCAGGCCATCCACCCGCTTCTGCCGTTCACGTACGGCATCGGGGCGCTGCGCGAAGCCATCGGCGGCATGTACGGCGGCGCGTACTGGATCGACCTTGCGCATCTGGCCCTTTTCCTGCCCGTTGCGCTGCTGATCGGCCTCGTTGCGCGACCGTATCTGCTCAACATCAACCTCTTGTTCGATCGCAAGCTGGCGGAAACCGGCGTCATGGTGTGCGAGCAGGGCGATCTGGAGCGCAAGCGCTATCGGTTGCGCACGGTCATCCGCGCGCTGCTCGACACCGATGCGTACCGCACGACGCTGAACCGACGGTTCGAACGGTTCGAGCGGCGCTACCGTCACTACTTGCATGCGGGATACGCGGCGCTCGCCACCTTCTCCCTCGCCATGCTGGCGCTCATGTTCACGTTGCAGGTGGGCGTGGACGGCAAACTGCTCATGCTCGTGATCTGGATCGTGCTGCTCGTCGCCATCGACGGGTTCCTCATCGGGGTCGAATACGTCCATGAAAACCTCGACTATCAGGTTGATCTTGCCGACATGGACGAAGGCGACCTGCGCGACAAGGTGCGCACGCATCTGACGTTCGGCTCGCGCGCCGGCATGATGCAGCCCTCCGAGCAGGAAGGGGAGGGCCGCTCATGAGAAATATCGGGGAGATATTCATCGCCGACCTCAAGAACGCGACGAAAAGCGCCGTGGGCGTTGTCGTGCTGGTCGGCCTCGTCGTGGTGCCGGCGATGTACGCGTGGTTCAACATCCTGGGCGGATGGGACCCCTACGAAAACACCGACGGGCTCAAGATAGCCGTGGCGAATGCGGATGAAGGGTATTCGAGCGATCTTGTTCCCGTCGATCTCAACATCGGCGACAGCGTGGTGGCGGCTTTGCGGGCGAACGACCAGTTCGCCTGGGAATTCGTGAGCGAGGACGAGGCGGTGGAGAGCGTGCGCTCGGGTTCCTGCTACGCCGCCATCGTGATCCCCGAGAGCTTCAGCGCCGACATGATGACGCTGTTTTCCACCGATATCAAGCATTCGGATATCGTGTACTACTCGAATCAGAAGGAGAACGCCATCGCTCCGCGCGTGACCGACAAAGGCGCAAGCGCCGTGCAGGCGAGCATCGACGAAACGTTCGCGAGCACGGTGGACGAAGTGGGCCTCAAGGTGATCTCGCAGCTCATCACGTTCATGGACGGCGACGCCATGAGCTCGTACGCCGCGACGTTGAGTCGAAACCTGGAGTACCTCGAAGCCGACCTCGATAACGCCGCCGATCAGGCCACGGCATTCTCGGCATTGCTCGTGTCGACGTCGTCGCTCGTCCAGACGACGTCGGGCATCATGGGCGATTCGGGGGCCGCGTCGGCGTCTTCGAGGAGCGCGATCGACGAGGCGAGCGCGGGGCTTGCGAACGTGGGCGATGCGCTTTCGGAGGCGACGGCGGTTGCGGACGGGGCGCTTGCTCAAAGCGGCGAGAGCTTCGACGTCATCGCCCGCAGCATCGACAAGGGGCTCGAGGCTGCCGAGAAGCCGGCGGGCGAGGTTGCGGGCGACTTGAAGAAGGCCTCGGACGACCTTCAGCGCTTGTCCGACAACCTGGTGCAGGTGCGCGATGCGATACAGGACATCGAGGATGCGAACGCTTCGCCCACCCCGGAAGACACGGCTGCGAACAAGGAAACCATCGAGAAGTTCGATCGCGCCATACGGTCGCTCGATTCGCTGAAAAAGGGCATCGACGGGCTGTCCCAAGATGTGGGGAAAACCTTGGAAACCGCCGCAGAAGATCGTCGCGACGTGGAATCGCTCCTCGGTCAAGCGCGCGAGAGCCTCTCAGGCATCCGCACCGATTACGAAAGCGGCCTGTCGTATCAAGCGGAAACCCTTCGTTCGACCTTGTCGTCGGTACGTTATTCGGCCGAACGCGTGTCGGGCGATGTGGGGTACGTGCTTTCGTCTTTGACGGGCGTTTCCAACGCTCTTGCGGGCGATTTGGATGGAACGCGCGTGGCGCTCGACCAAGCGGGCGATGCGCTCAAACGCGCGAGCGCCAAGCTCAAAGCGCAACGCGAGGAGCTGGCCGAAGCCCTTTCCGTGGGCGACCTCGAGCAGGTGAAGCGCATCGTCGGCTCCGACCCCGAGGGTATGGCGTCGTTTTTGTCGTCGCCGGTGAGCATCGATCGCCACAGCGTGTACGGCATCGCCAACTACGGTTCCTCCATGGCGGCGTTCTATACCGTCTTGTCGCTCTGGGTGGGTTCCATCATCCTCGTTGCGATGATGAAGGTGGAGGTGCCCGAGCGGCGCATCGCGGCGCTCGGAAGCGATGTTCGGCTGCATCAACGCTATCTCGGCCGCTTCTGCATCTTCGCCGTGCTGGCGTTCCTGCAGAGCACGTTCGTGTGCTTGGGCGACCTGCTGTTCCTCGGTATCCAATGCGAGCATCCGCTGCTGTTCATGCTGGCAGGCTGGGCGGTGGCGTTCGTGTTCAGCTTCCTCGTGTACACGCTCGTGGTGTCGTTCGGCGACATCGGCAAAGCCGTTGCGGTCGTGTTGCTGGTCATGCAGGTGGCCGGTTCGGGCGGCACGTTCCCCATCGAGATGACGGCGCCGTTCTTCCAGGCCGTCTATCCGTTCCTCCCGTTCACGCATGGGATTGCGGCCATGCACGCCTGCATCGGCGGCATATACGGTTCGGAATACGCGGTGCAGATCGGGCAGTTGCTGCTGTTCCTCGTGCCCGCCTTGCTGCTGGGCCTCGTGCTCCGCAAGCCGGTGATCAAGCTGAACGACTTCGTCATCGAGAAGCTTGAGGAGACGAAGATCATGTAGGCGTCGCTGCGAAGCGGACCCGGGACGTTGGTCTCGGGTCCGCTTCGCGTTTCGTGCACGGTTGTGGGATAATCAAGCGGATACAAGAGAAGGGAATCCGCATGGCACGAACCGGGGACGCGTCGGTCACACGTCGCACGCTCCATTACTTCTGGCTGGTCACCCGCAAGCACTTCGGCCTGTTCGCCGCGCTCATGACCGCCACGTTCTTATTCGTTGCGCTGCTCTCGTACGGCAACCCCTACGTGATGAGCCTCGTGGTGGATCGCGTGAGCGAGGGGTCGGTGGCGCCCGACCAGGTGTTCGCGGTGTTCGGCCCGTACATTCTCGCGCTCATCGCCATCAACGTGGCCGGGCAGGCGGCCAGTAAGGTGCAGGACTACACCATGTACCGCCTCGAGATCGCCGCTTCGTACGATTTGGCCACGATGTCGTTCGACGCCCTGTGCAACCAGTCCATGTCGTTTCACTCCAACCGCTTCGGCGGAACCCTCGTGAGCCAAACCACGAAGTTCATGAGCGCCTACCAGCTGCTTTTGGAAACGGTCACGTTCCCGTTTTTGCCGGTCATCTGCTCGGTGGTGTTCACCTGCGCCATCCTGGCGCCGCGCGTGCCGGTGTACGTGGCCATCCTCATGGTGCTCCTGGCGGTGTACGCGGGGGTGTCGTATTACATGTACAAGCGCATCCTACATCTCAACGAGAAGGCGGCAAGCGCCCAGAACCAGCTTTCGGGCGAGCTGTCGGACTCGGTGGCCAACATTCTCGCGGTGAAAACCTACGGGCGCGAAGACTACGAACGGAGCCTGTTCGACGAGGCGAACCGCGAAGTGGTGGCGCGCGACTCGAAGCGCATGTGGGCCTCGCTCACGCGCGGCATCGTCACGGCCTGCATCACCATCCTCATCATGAGCGTGGTGGCGGTGTTCATCGCGGGCGGCAACGCGTGGTACGGCATCACGCCCGGCACGCTCGTCGTGATGTTCACCTACACCTATACCGTGACGAACCAGTTCAACTTCATCAACAACGGCCTGCAGCGCTTCAACCGAGCCTTCGGCGATGCGAGCGGCATGACCGTCATCCTCGACGAGCCGCGGCTCGTGGCCGACGCGCCCGACGCGTCGCCGCTCGAGGTGCGCGAGGGGGCCATCGACTTCGAGGACATTTGCTTCTGGTACACGGACGGCGATACCCGCACGCAGGTGTTCGACGACCTCGAATTGCATATACCCGCCGGTCAAAGGGTTGGAATCGTAGGATCGAGCGGGGCGGGGAAGACCACGCTCACGAAGCTGCTGCTGCGCCTGTCCGACATTCAGGAGGGCCGCATTCTCGTGGACGGACAGAACATCGCCGAAACCGCCCAGCAATCGTTGAGGCGTCAGATCGCCTACGTGCCGCAGGAGGCGCTGCTGTTCCACCGCTCCATTGCGGAGAACATCGCCTACGGGCGGCCCGATGCCACGATGGAGCAGATCAGGGAGGCGGCCCGCCAGGCGAACGCGCTCGAGTTCATCGAGCAGCCTCCGCAGGGCTTCGACACCGTCACGGGCGAGCGCGGCGTGAAACTGTCGGGCGGCCAGCGCCAGCGCATCGCCATCGCGCGGGCGCTCCTGGCCGACTGCCCGGTGCTCGTGCTCGACGAGGCCACGAGTGCGCTCGACTCTGAAAGCGAGCACCTGGTGCAGGACGCGCTGGCCACGCTCATGCGCGGGCGCACTTCCATCGTGGTTGCGCACCGTCTGTCGACGGTTGCCAGCCTCGATCGGATCGTGGTGCTCGACGGGGGCAAGGTGGTGGAGGACGGTCCGCATGCGCGGCTCATCGAGGAGGACGGCGTCTACGCCGGGCTTTGGAGCCGTCAGACCGGCGCGTACTTGGAATAGGGGCGACGGTTGGGTTTCGGCCGACATGCGCTATACTGCGAACAGACGTTCCGATAATCGGAGATGAAGGGAGGGCGGCGTGGCTCGGGAGCGTACGTACGTGTGCATCGACTTGAAGAGCTTTTACGCGAGCGTCGAGTGCGCTGACCGCGGGCTCGACCCCTTCACCACGAACCTCGTCGTGGCCGACCCCGAGCGCACCGAGAAAACCATCTGCCTGGCCGTCACGCCGGCCATGAAGGAGCTGGGCCTGTCGAGCCGCTGCCGCGTGTTCGAGATTCCCGAGGGCGTGCGCTACATCATGGCGAAGCCGCGCATGCAGCGCTACATGGACGTGTCGGCCGACATCTACTCCGTCTACCTGCGCTACGTCTCGCCCGAGGACATCCACGCGTACTCCATCGACGAGTGCTTCATCGACGCCACGGCGTACCTGACGCTGTACCAGGTGAGCGCCAAGGAATTCGCCGTCATGCTCATGGACGCCGTGCTGGCCGAGACGGGCGTGTGCGCCACAGCCGGCATCGGGCCGAACCTGTTCTTGGCGAAGGTGGCGCTCGACATCACGGCGAAGCACGTCGACGACCACATTGGCTTCCTCGATCAGGCGGAGTTCGAGCGGTCCATCCAAACGCATCGGCCCATCACCGACATCTGGAACATCGGCCCGGGCATCGCGAAGCGCCTGGCCAAGTACGGCGTGCGCGACCTGCGCGGCGTGTGCGAAATGGAGGAGCGCACGCTCTACCGCGAGTTCGGCGTGAACGCCGAGTACCTCATCGACCACGCGCACGGCGTGGAGCCGTGCACCATCGCCGACATCCACGCCTACGAGCCGAGCGCGCACTCCTTGGGGAACGGCCAGGTGCTGCCGTGCGACTACACCTGGGACGAAGCGCGCGACGTGCTGAAGGAAATGGTGGACCAGCTCGTGCTCGACCTCGTGGACAAGCGCCTCGTGGCCGCGTCGCTGTCGCTGTACGTGGGCTACGCGAAGGGGCCCGACGAGCGCGCGCAGGAGTACGGGGAGGCGTACTTCGACGGCGGCCACGGGCGCCGCCCGGTGGGCGGCCGGCGCGGCATGCCCCACACGGGCGGCACGCGCAAGCAGGCCGATCGCACGAACCTGCACTCGAAGCTGCTGCCGCGCTTCCTCGAACTCTACGACGAGACGACGCGCACCGACGTGCCCGTCCGCCGCATCAACGTGGGCTTCGGCGGCGTGGTGCCCGAGGAATTCGCCACGATGAACCTGTTCACCGACGAGCAAGCCGAGGCCGAGGAGCGCAGGCTGCAAGAGGCGGTGCTGGCCGTGAAGGGCAAGTTCGGCAAGAACGCGCTGCTGCGCGGCACGAGCTTCAAGGAGAAGGCCACGGCCCGCGAGCGCAACGAGCAGATTGGAGGCCATCATGCCTGAACCGCGCCCCCGCGCCGACCGCGCGCAGCAGTTCATGCCGTTCGCGGCGCTCCGCGGCTACTACGACCTCATCCGCGAACGCGAGCGCACGCCGCAGCCGAAACGCGAGCTGACCGAGGAGGAGGCCCTCGAACTGTCGCAGCGCCTCGCGCGCCTCGAGCGCCGTCGCATGGCGAAGGTGGTCTACCACGACGGCGAGGCGTACGTGACCGCGCACGGCCTCGTGACCGACATCGACGAGGCGGGCCGGACGCTCACCGTCGTGCGCACCCGCATCCCCTTCGACGCCATCCTCGACCTGCACGGCGAGGAGACGGACGAACGCTGAGGCGCCGTGGGGGAGGTGCTACCTTCGTTGCCTGCGGGCCGCGAAGGCGGCGGCCATGCCAGCGCCTGCCAGCAGGACAGCCAGCGCCGCGACAGGTGCGGCGTCGCCCGTGGGGGGCGTTTTCTTGCCGTGGGGCGCGGTGCTTGCGGGCGGAACGTCGGTGACGGTGAGCGTGTTCGTGATGTCGAAGCCGCTCACGGTTTTCTTGTAGTTCGGCGGTACCACTGCCTCGTCGACGGTGTAGGCGTACGGCTTGCCGTCGGGGTCGTGCGCGTCCAGGTTGGCAAACGTGTACTTCCAGCCGTCATGCGCCGTCACTTCGACGTCGGCGATCTTCACGTTGTTCCGCAGCAGGTTCACCGTGATGCTGCCGGGGCGCTTGCCGGCTTTGTCGTCCGCGTCCACCCAGGTCTTGGTGCCGCTCACGGAGGTCAGCGCGGGCTCGGCGGGGGGAACGGGTGGTGCGACCGGCACGTACGTGTTGGTGATGTTCGTGCCGTCGACGACCGTCGTGTAGCCCGGCACGGCGGTCTCGGAGACGGTGTAGGCATACTCGTCGCCCGCGGCATCGTATTTGTCCAAGTCGGCAAACTTGTACTTCCAGCCGTCGGCCTCGGTGACGGTTTTAGCGTTTAGCTGCGCGCCGTTTCGCAGCAGGTTCACCGTGATGCTGTCGGGACGCTTGCCGTCCTTGTCGTTATCGTCCGCCCAGGTCTTCTCGCCCGATACGCTGACGACGGCGTTATCGTACGTGTTGGTGATGTTGTTGTCGACGGAGTCTTCCTTGTCGCCCACGTCTTTGGTGTCAACGCTTATCTGGGGCGCGACGGCGTACCCCTCGACGGGCACTTCGGTGATGTAATAGGCGTAGGGCGTCGTCTCGTCTTTGTCCGAGAACTTCGGTACCAGATCGAAGTGGTATTTCCAGCCGTCGGCGGCGATGGCGTGGTACTCGCTATACGGCGTGCCGCCCGGCACGACGTCGTTTTGCCATAGCTGGACGGTCACCACGGCGGGGCGGGTGCTGTGCTTGTCGTCCCAATCGCCGGCCCATTGCTTTTGGCCTTTGATGTTGATGAGCGTGCCGTCGGGCCAGGTGTTGGTGATGCTGCTGCCAGAAAACGAGGGAATGTAGGAATCTTCGTTGGTCACATCGGGGTTGTCCGGATCGGTGTAGGTGATGGTGACGGTGTCTTCGGTTACAGAGTACTTGTACTCGTGGCCGTCGACAGGGTCGTACTTCTCAAGATCGGCGAACGTGTAGCCTACCGAGCCGTTGTTTGGGACATGGGCGATGCCCTTGCTGTCGGCCGTTTCCTTGCTCGGCGAGCTCTCCGGGAGGATCGTGGTTTTCCCGGTGTCGACGCCGTCGCGCATCAAGTGGATGGTCACTTCGGGGCGCACTCCCGCCCAATCGTCGTTGTCCACCCAGGTCTTGGTGCCGCTCACGGAGGTCAGCGCGGGCTCGGCGGCGTCCTTCTGGGAGACCTGCACCGTCGCCGCGGCGGGGTTCTGCTTGAAGGAGACCGCGATGCTCACCGGGCCCACGATGTGGCCGCCGGCGTCGACGGCCGCGGTGCCGTCGGTCTCGAACGCGTTCTTCTCGGCGTTGACGTCGTCTTGCGCCTCTTGCAGCGTGTCGAACGTCCTGACCACGTTCTCGGTGGCGGTACCGGCGGCATCCATCAGCGCGGCGTAGGCGACTTCCACCTTGTCGATGTCCTCGGCGTGTGCCGCATCGGCCAGGGTCAGCGTGATGTCGGGGCTGGCTCCGCTGGCGTTGAGCTCTTCATCGTACACCGCGCCGTTGATGTACGCCTCGTTCTCGCCCGCCACGAGATCGGCGCTGTTGTCCAGGTCGTCGAGGGCGGCGAGGCCGCCGCCGAGCCTCGCCTGGGGCGCGTCGATGGTGAACGCAACGGGGTCGGGGTTGATGGTGTAGCCTTCGGGCGCTTTCGTCTCCTGAAGGTACCAGTCGCCGCCGGCGAGGTTTTCGACGAGCAGCTTGCCGTCGGCGTCGGTGACGAGGCCGGTGCGCTCGGGCTCATCGCTGCCTTTCTTGAACAGGCTGTACTCGGCGCCCTTGAGGGGAGTGGTGCCGTCCTCGGCCGTCTTGACGAGCTCCGCTGCGCCCTCGAAGGCGTTCTGGGAGAGGCTGACCTTGTCGAACACGTAGAACGTGGGCTCCAGGTAGTACTTGTAGGACTGGCCGCCAGCGGTGAGGGTGCCCTTCCTGTCCTGGGTGGTGTAGTTGAAGATCTTGGTGGTGCCGATGGCGATCTCGTGCCGGCCGCTGCGCACCACGCCCGAGAAGCCCACCGTGTCGTTGTCGTACGTGTCGTCCTGCTCCCAGAATTCCGAATCTTTGTCCGCGTCGGGAAGGACGAGCGACAGCGTGTCGGGCGTGGCGGCCCGGTCGTGCACCGTGCTGCGGTCGAGCGGTGCGAAATGGCCGGTGGCGCCGTCGTAGGCCACCCTGCCCACATGGAGGTCGCCCGCGAGCGCCGTGCCCGTGCGCACGAAGCGCCACGAGCCCATCGTGTCGTCGGGGTACGAGGAGTAGTCGGTGGCCGCCTGCTTTACCACGAGCTTGCCGCCGAAGTACAGCGTCGAGGGGAGGCGCGTGTACGGGTTGCCCTCGAGCTGCCAGGTGACGTTGTGCTTGTTGGGCATGCCGGCTTCGGTCGAGCCGCCTTCGAGCCACGTCTTGTCCGCCTCGATGCTCGGGTCGTGTTCGAGGAACGAGAGGTCGGTGATCATGTTGTACGTGACGTCCACGAGCGCAGCGTTGAGCAGGTGTTCGATGCCGTGTGCGTCGGTGATCCTCTGGCCGCCGTCGTCGACGAGATCATCGCCGTTCGCGTAGACGAAGCCCGTGAAGTTGTTGACGGCTTCCTCCACGGTGGCGCCCGAGGCGTTCCCCTGACCGTCCTTCACGGCTTCGAACACCACGTGGCGGAAGCTCTCGTCAGGGAACATCGTCGCAAGCTGCCCCTCGTCGGTGATGGTGACGCGGTCGTCTGCGAAGGCGAGCGCGCTTGCGCCGAGCGTCATGAGACTTGCGGCGACGATGGCGACGAGAAAGCCCGCGGCCTTGCTTCTGAATGAGTTCACGATAGAGTACCCCCTGTGCATTGTAAGATGCTTTTCATCATACCGATGCGCGGGTTGCCCGTCAGTTCATTCAAACACAAATTGAACGAGGCAGGCGAATAACACGAGGTGGGAGGCCTGATATGGGAGGCCCTATCGCGCCATGGCCTCCTCGATGGCGGCCGTGAGCACCCCGGTAAGGGAGATGCCGGCGGCGGCGAACATGGCGGGGAAGCGCCCGCGCTTCGTCAGGTCGGGGATGGTGTTCGCCTCGTTGAAGAAGAGGGTGCCTGCCTCGTCGAGAAAGAGGTCGATCCGCGCGAAACCGGTGCAGGCGAGCAGCCGGTAGAGGCGCTGCGCGAGGGCGAGGACGGCCTTCTCCTCCTCGTCGGCGAGGCGCGCGGGCACCCGCACCTCCGCCGTTTCGCGCAGGTGCTTCTCCCGGTAGTCGAACACGGCGCCGTGCAGCACCACCTCGTCGGGCACGCCGAACGACAGCGTCGTGGTTCCCAGCACGGCCACGCCGATCTCCCGCCCGGCGATCTCCTGCTCGATGAGGGCCTCGCCGCTGAAGGAGAACGCGAGGTCGAGGGCCGCTTCGAGCTGTTCGGGCCGGGCAACCCTGCTCACGCCGAGCGAGAACCCTTCGCGCGGCGGCTTCACGTACAGCGGGTAGCCGATGAGCGCCGCTGCTTCCTGCATGGTTTTGAGCTGCATCGTGGCGCGCACGACGGCGTGGTGGGCCACGGCGATGCCGGCGTCGCGCGCGATGCGGTGGGACAGGATCTTGTCGGCGCACAGCGCCGAGCCCACCACGCCGCAACCGACGATGGGAACGCCCGCAAGCTGCAGCGCTCCCTGCACGCCGCCGTCCTCGCCGCCGCTGCCGTGCAGTACGGGCAGGGCCGCGTCGAGGCGCAGCTTCTTCCCGTTCGCGATGAGGACGAGGCCGTGCACGTGCCGATTCGGCGAGACGGCGGCCGGGATGAGGCTGGGGGAGTGGAGCCACGTGCCGTTCGCGATGGCGTCGGGGCTTCCTCCGTACACGTACCACGCCCCGCTCGGGTCGATTCCCACGGGAACGATGCGGTACCGGTCGCGGTCGATGCTCTCGATGACGGCGCGCGCGGAGTGCTGCGACACGGCCCGCGTGTCCGAGCGTCCGCCGAACAGCACGGCGATGACCGGTTTCTGGGTGTTCATGGTGGCCTCCTTCGGAGTGGTTGGGCAGAGCATCGTACCCTCCGGCGGCCTTGGGTTTCCCATAGCGAAGCGTGACGAAAACCTGATCGACCTTAAGTTTTCCTAAACGTTTGAAGGAGGTTGCGCGGGGGCGGGAAACGGTGCGGGCGGGTGCGCTAGGATGGGGCCCATGGATAAGAAGCCGAGCATACTGGTGGTGGACGACGAGCGGGCCATCGCCGAGCTGGTGGGCAAGCTGCTCGTCGAAGAGGGCATGGACGTGCACGTGTGCTTCTCCGGAGCGGACGCGCTCTCGACGTTCGGCCGCGAGCGCCTCGACCTCGTCATCCTCGACATCATGATGCCCGAGCTCGACGGCTTCGAGGTGTGCAAAGGCATCCGCGCCGTGTCCGACGTGCCCATCATCTTCCTGTCGGCGAAGGACGAGGAAGTGGACAAGGTGGTGGGCCTCACGCTCGGCGCCGACGATTACGTGTCGAAGCCGTTCAAGCCGCGCGAGCTCGTGGCGCGCGCGAAGGCGCGCCTGCGCCGCTCGACGCGCTTTCCGGAGGAGTCGTCCTCGCTGCTGAGCGCACGCGGCATCGAAGTGGACGTCGACGCGCACACGGCGTCGCTGCTCGGCGAGCCGCTGAGCCTGTCGCCGAAGGAGTTCGGCACGCTCGTGCTGCTCATGCGCAACTGCGGCAAGCCCGTGTCCGCGCAGGAGATTTTCGAGACGGTGTGGGGCGGCCGCTTCGACGACGCGGCCGGCAATTCGGTGATGGTGCACATCCGCAACCTGCGCAAGAAGCTGGCGGCCATCGACAGCTCGCAGAAGTTCATTGAGACCGCGTGGGGCGTGGGGTACAAGATCTCCGTGCTCGGGGGCGGCCGATGAGCGCGGTCAAAAGCGCCCAGGCGAAGCTGCTGCGCCGCAAGCTCTTCGCGCGCATGGCCCTGATCCTCGCCGCGTTCACCGCCGTGTTCCTCGTGGCGTGCGTGTACCTGTACCAGTACGCGTTCCCTGCCATCGGCAACGCCATCGCGGACGCGACGGCCAACGAGTTCACCATCACGCAGGACGAGTTGGATGCGATGTATTCGAGCGCGACCGTCTCCAGCCTCGATTCGTGGCAGGTGTACGCGGTCGGCGACGGAACGTACGCCGCGCGCGACCTCGGGGTGTACTACGCGGCGAAAGAGCTCAAGACGCCGCTCGTCGTCGGGGTGTACCTCGTGGTCTGCATCGGCATCCTGTTCTCCACCATCAACCGATCCATCAGGTACTTCGACGAGCTGTCGGCGGCGGTGGCCGGGCAGTTCTCCGACCGGGGCAAGCCGGTCGAGCTGCCCGACGACCTGCGCATCGTGCGCTCGGAGCTCGAGGAGATCAGGCTGCGCTCGCTCGCCGACGAGGTGGCCGCGAAGATGGCCGAGCAGCGCAAGAACGAGCTGGTGGCCTACCTCGCGCACGACACGCGCACGCCGCTCACCTCGGTGCTGGGCTACCTGTCGCTGCTGCGCGACACGCCGAGCCTGCCCGAGGCGCAGCGCGTCGAGTTCGCGGGGATCGCCTACGAGAAGGCCGAGCGCCTCGGCGGGCTGATCGACGAGTTCTTCGAGATCACGCGCTACAATCTGCAATCGGTTTCCATCGAGCGGGAGACGGTGGATATCGCCTTCTTCTGCCGGCAGGTGGCCGACGAGTTCTTCCCCGAGGCGGAAGCGCGCGGCGTGAAGCTGTCGGTGGAGGCGACGAAGGGGGAGACGTTCTTCGTCGATCCCGACAAGTTCGCCCGCGCGCTCTCGAACGTGGTGCGCAACGCCATCGCGTTCGCGGAGCGGGGCTCGACGATTCCCATCACGGCGACGGTGGAGGGCGGCAGGGCCGTGATCGAGGTGGAGAACCGGGGCCGCGAGATATCTCCCGCGCACCTGCAGAGCATCTTCGAGAAGTTCTACCGCGAGGACGCCGCGCGCTCCACGAACCGCGGCGGCGCCGGGTTGGGGCTGGCCATCGCGAAGGAGATCGTCGCGGCGCACGGCGGCGACATCGCCGCCCGCAGCGACCGCGGCGTCACCGTGTTCACCCTCGCCGTCCCCGCTTCACGGGAAGGCTAGAGGCCCTCTTCCACGAAGCGCACGGCCGAGGCGTTCCAATACGCGTCGAACGTGCGGGCTTCGTCGCCGTCGAGGTTGAGCTGGTAGAGGCGGAACGTGACGAGGACGTCCTTCGGCTGCCATTGCTCCTCGTAGGAGTACCGGTAGCGCATGCCGAGGTTTTTCATGACGCGGCCGCTGTTCGGGTTGTTCACGTCGTGGGTTGCGGTGACGAAGGGAACGCCGTCCATGCGCAGCCGCTCGAGGACGGCGCGCGCCGCTTCGGTGGCGATGCCTCGATGCCAGAACTCCTTGCGCAGACCGTAGCCCAGGTCGTGGCTCTCGTCCGTCTCCACCTTCACGTAGCCGATGGGCGCGTCGTCGCTTTTCAAGCAGATGGCCCAGGCGTACCCGCGGGGCTCGCGGTAGACGCGGGCGTAGCGCTCCTCGAAGAGGGCGCGCGCCTCCTCCTTCGAGCGCACGGGGTACCAGGGCAGGAAGACGTTCGCCTCCTCGTCGCCGTAGATGGCGAGGAGCGCGTCGAGGTCGTCGGGGCGGAACCGCCGCAGGCGCAGCCGATCCGTTTCGAGCGTGGGCGTGTTCTGCGGGTGCGGCATGGCGCAGGCGTTCTCAGGCATGGGAGAGGTATCTTCCGGTGATGCTGGCGGGGTCGTGCGCTATCTGGTCGGGGGTGCCGACGGCCACGATGCGGCCGCCGGAGGCGCCGCCGCCGGGGCCGAGGTCGATCACGTAGTCGGCGTTCGCGATGACGTCGAGATCGTGCTCGATGACGAGCACGGTGGCGCCCTGTTCCACGAGCGCCTGGAACACGTTCAGCAGCACGCGCACGTCGAGGGGGTGCAGGCCGATGGTGGGCTCGTCGAACACGAACACGGCGTCGTCCTGCACGCGGCCCATCTCGCTGGCCAGCTTGAGGCGCTGCGCCTCGCCGCCGGACAGCGCCGGCGTGGCCTCGCCGAGCGTGAGGTACCCTAGCCCCAGGTCGTGCAGCGTCTGCAGGCGCTCGCGCACCTTCTTGAGGTCGGACGTCGCCTCGAGGGCCTCGTCCACGCTCATCGCCATGAGCTGGGGCAGCGTGCAGCCGGGGCCGTCGTCGTCCTTGCGCGGGCGATGGATGAGGCTGGCGTCGTCTGAGTAGCGCGATCCGCGACACGAGGGGCAGGTGATGTCCACGTCGGGCAGGAACTGCACGTCGAGGCTGATGGAGCCCGTGCCGTCGCAGACGGGGCAGCGCAGTTTGCCGGTGTTGTAGGAGAAGTCGCCCGCCTTGAGCCCCGCCGCCTTCGCGTCGGGCGTGCGCGCGAAGGCGCGGCGCAGGTCGTCGTGCACGCCGGCGTACGTGGCCACGGTGGAGCGCACGTTCGTGCCGATGGGCGTGGCGTCGATGAGGTTCGCCCGCTCGATGCCCGCGGCCTCGACGCGCTTCACGTGGGAGGTGAGCGCGCTGCCGCTCGCGTTCGCCGCCAGCGCCGGGATGAGGCTCTCCAGCACGAGCGTCGTCTTGCCCGAGCCGGACACGCCGGTGACGGCGGTCAGGCGGCCGCGCGGGATGGCCGTCTCGAGCGGCTTCACGGTGTGCAGCGCGTCGGTGGACAGCTCGATGCGGCCGCGGGCGAACACCTCGTCCGCGGGGATG
>ENA-OQNO01000745-OQNO01000745.1-human-gut-metagenome-genome-assembly--contig:-NODE-745-length-26746-cov-4.830647_pt1 | contig 26746 bp, 25 predicted proteins | sample MGYA00242629_ERZ504880 | MGnify/ENA primary metagenome ERZ504880 (study PRJEB26092, sample SAMD00036377) | human gut metagenome | host: Homo sapiens | study: EMG produced TPA metagenomics assembly of... | reverse complement strand
GGAAGGCCAGCCCTGCCGCGAGGGGCCCGCTGGCGCGACGTGCGACTCGAAGAACGACCACCGCCTCGCTATGACGTGGGCGCTCGCCGGCCTGTGCGGCTCCACGCCCGTCGAAGTGGAGAACTTCGACTCCGTCAAGATCAGCTACCCGCAGTTCCTCACCGATATCGAAAGGTTGGCACGATGATCATCGCCATCGACGGCCCGAGCGGGGCCGGCAAGTCGACGGTTGCAAAGGCCGTCGCCCGTGAGCTCGACTTCTCCTGCCTGGACACCGGCGCGATGTACCGCGCCATCGCCTGGCAGGCGATCCAGGACGGCGTGCCGTTCGACGACGATGCGGCGCTCGGCGAGCTCGCGCGCTCGCACGACATCGCCTTCGGCCACGTCGCGGGCGACCCCGTCCCGCGCCGCGTGTCCATCGGCGGCGCCGACGTCACCGACGCCATCCGCACGGCCGAGATCGACCGCGCGGTGAGCCCCGTGTCTGCCGCTCCCTCCGTGCGCGCCGCGCTCGTCGAGCAGCAGCAGCGCATCGGGCGCGCGGGCGACTACGTGGTGGAGGGCCGCGACATCGGCACCACCGTGTTCCCCGAATCGCCCGTCAAGGTGTTCCTCACCGCGTCGGCCGAGGAGCGCGCGCACCGCCGCGTGCGTCAGAACGTCGACCGCGGCGTGGGCTCCATCGACTACGACGAGGTGCTCACCGACATCCGCCGCCGCGACGATCAGGACTCGTCGCGCGCCACGTCGCCGCTGCGTCCCGCCGACGACGCCGTGCGCATGGATTCCACCGGCCGCTACATCGAGGAAGTCATCGACGACATCGTCGCGCTCGCCCGCGAGAAGGGCGTCGTGTCCGGAACCGAAGGAACCTGCAAATGAGCCTGTTCCTCCCGTACGAGAAGATGTGGGACATGCCGCTCGGCGGCACGTCCGACGAGAAGCAGGTTCCGCACTGGGCCGGCAATCTCATCTGGGGCTTCCTGGCCTTCGTCTTCAAGATCTGCTTCCGCTACCGGGTCGACCATCGCGAGAGCCTGCGCGGATTCAAGGACAAGAGCGGCGTGCTCGTCGTGGGCAACCACACCTCGTTTCTCGACGTGGCCTTCATGTACTTGGCCGGGCGCCCCTCGCAGTGGGTGCGCTTCCTCGGCCGCGAGAGCCTGTTCGGCAACGCGCACGGCCTCGTGGGGCAGGTGCTGTCGCGCGTGGGGGCGTTCCCCATCAAGCGCGACGCCGCCGACCGCACCGCTATCAAGCGCGCCACGCGCATGCTCAAGAACAACGAGATCGTGGGCATCATGCCCGAGGGAACCCGTCGCGGCAAGAGCGACCGGACGCCCGAAATCCACTCCGGCGCCGCGTTCATCGCGAAGATGGGCCACGCGCCTATTCTGCCCATGACCGTGCGCAACGCCGAGTACGTGAAGCAGAAGGGCAAGTTCTTCCGCTTCCCGAAGATCACCATCGAGTACGGCGATCCGCTGCTCGTGAGCGACTTCGACTTCCTGCCGAAGGAGGACCGCATCGACGCGTGCACGTGGTACGCCATGCGCGAGTGCTTCGCGCTGTCGCTGTACCTGCCGCGCGAGCAGGTGGACATGCCGGCGCTGTTCCCCGGCGGCAAGGACTTCACGGCCGTGTTCGCCGAGCATCCCATTCCCGCGCACACCACGGCCGAGATCGTGGCCGACCTCGACGCGAAGGCCGCAGCGAAAGCGGCGAAGGCGGCAGCCGCTTCGGCGGAGGAGGCCGCATGAGGGTGGTGAAGGCCGAGTTCGCGGGCGCGTGCTACGGCGTTCAGCGCGCGCTCGACATGGCCGTCAAGGCGAGCGAAAGCGGGCAGGGCGCCTCGACGCTCGGCCCGCTCATTCACAATCCCCAGGTGGTGGCCGAGCTTGCCGAGCGCGGCATCCGCGCCGTGGAGGGTCCTGAGAACGTGGAGCGGGGTTCGGTGATCATCCGCAGCCACGGCGTGACGCCGGCGGTGCGGCGCGCCGTGGAAGCGCGGGGCCTGCCCCTCATCGACGCCACGTGCCCGCACGTCGCCCGCGCGCAGAAGGCCGCGGCCGAGCTCGCGCGTCGCTGCGGCCGCGTCGTCGTGGTGGGCGAGGCGGGGCATCCCGAGGTGGAGGGCCTCGTCGCGCACGCGCGCGAGGCGGGCGGCCACGTGGTGGTGGTCGCCGAGCCCGACGATCTGCCCGCGTCGCTCGAGGCGCCCGTGGGCATCGTCGTGCAGACGACCCAGACGCGCGAGGCGCTCGACGCCGTGGTGGCGGCGCTCGCGGAGCGCGGCATCGAGGCGGACGTGAAGAACACCATCTGCTTCGCCACGCGCCAGCGCCAGGAATCGGCCGCGGCGCTTGCCGACGAGGTGGACGCCATCGTGGTCATCGGCGGCCGCAACTCGTCGAACACCACGCGGCTCGCCGACATCTGCGCGCTGTCGTGCGCCCGCACCCACCATGTGGAAGCTCCCGACGAGCTCGACCCCGCCTGGTTCGCCGGCTGCGAAAGCGTGGGCGTCACCGCCGGCGCCTCCACCCCCGAAGACCAGATCGCCGCCATCGTGGAGCGCCTGGAGGCGCTATGACCCCCCCAGCGCGACACCGCGCGGCTGTCTGACAGCACATCGGAAGGGCCCGGCGACCATACGGTTTCCGGGCCCTTCTTCATGGAGGGGAGCAGGGCTGCTATTCCCAGCTGTCCAGCTTCGCGGCATCGATGGCGGCGATATAGCTGAACACCATGCCGGGGGCCACGGTGCCGCCTGCGCCATTGTAGTACTTGCCCGGCGTGCCGCATCCGGCGTTGTTGCCGCAAGCGTACAGGCGGGGTACGGTATCGCCGTTCACATGAAGCACCTGTCCGAATTCGTTGGTGCGCGGGCCGCCCTTCGTGCCCTGCAGGAAGGGTACGATCTGCGCGGCGAAGTAGGGCGGGACGTTCATCGGCTCAAGGCAGTTGGCTGGGCGGCCGGGACCGCCTTGGTCGAAGGTCGATTCTCCTCGATGGAATTCGGGATCGGTTCCTTCGGCCGCGTACCGGTTGAAGCGCTCGACCTGGGCGAGCAGGTTCTCCGTCCCCAGCTCGTCGAGTCCCATTTTCTGGGCGAGCTCTTCAAGCGTGTCGGCTTGCAGCACCCAGGCGGGCGGCTCCGCCGAGGCTTCCACTCCCCAGAGGTTGCCGCCGGAATCGGGCGTGGCCACGCCGTCGCCGCCTGCGTTTCGGTTGCGGTTCCCCTGATCGCATACGTACCAGGCGGGAATGTTCGTGTACAGCATCTCGCCCGTCGTGTCACGTCCGTTGCCGAAGCCGTACCAGAACGAATCATACGAAGCAGCTTCATCGCAGAAGCGACGGCCGTAACGGTTGATCCACATCGACGACGTGTCGCTCTGATAGCACAGCGGCGCGATGTTGGCATCGACCACCTTGTTGGCGTAGGCTTCCTCTCCGATGACCTTGTACGCCGCGTTTCCCCATCCGTAGCACATCATAGCCAGATCTGCACCCACGCCTTGCGCCATGCGGACGCCTTTGCCATCGCACGTTTCCACCATGAAAGTGCAGGGCGAGGGGATGTCGAGGTACTGAGCCTTCATGTCGTCGTTGTAGTCGAATCCGCCGGCGCCCAGCAGCACGGCTTTCGATGCTTTGATGGCAAGCGTGGCGCCCTTCGCGTCCGTGGCGATGACGCCGAGCACTTCCTGGCGTCCGTCGTCGAGGGTGCGGGCGACCAGCGTTTCGGCGGTGGTGTTGAAGAGGATCGTGCCGCCTAGCTCGGTGAACTTGTCGGCCTGCGGCTGCGTGTACCCGCCACCGTTCGTCGACTTGCCCGTTTCGGGGTCGATGGGCTTGACGGTGCGGGTTGCGGTCGTAGCGCCTTCCCACTGCTCGTGGTAGTCGGTGCGGTCGGCAATCTCCCAGGCGACGCCGGTCTGCTCCGTGATGAAGTTGATCATGGGCGAGGCGTTGTCCAGGTAGGCGTCGATGATCGCTTCGGTGGACAGCCCGTCGGCCACCTTGGTCATGTATGTTTTTGCAGCGGCCCGATCATCCTTAGCATAATCGTTGCAGGGTATCCACACGGAGCCTCCGGAAAGCGCTGTCGTGCCGCCGGCGATGGCGCGGGCTTCGATCACGATGGCGGACATGCCCTGCTCGATCGCCTTGAGCGCGCCCGTCAGCGCGGTGCCGGCTCCCACCACGACGAAATCGGCCTCGTGATCCCACGACTCCGGCACGCCGGCCGAGGCGAGGGGCGTCGCGTCGTTGCTTGCGGACGGCGCGCATCCGGCCAAGCTCATGGCGCCAAGCGCCGCCGCGCCCGCTGCCATTCCCAAGAACGACCTTCTGTTCAAAGCTTTACCCATTGCATCCTCCTTTGATAGGCCTTGCCTTGCAAGGCGCTGCTTCGTCCCTGATGGGACCCCCGAGCAAGGGGGTCAACGTTTTCCCTTGCCACGACGAATGCTATAATCCGGACAGCTACCATCCGTCCTATCTGAGGATGGATTTTCTCGAAAACGATCGATATCCTACCGGAGGTATGAGGCGCATGGCTGCAGCTAGCTCGCATCGAGGCGCGGTGGTTCGTGCGGTTCGTACGCGGTTTCGCGACGTGTTGCTCATGGCGCTGCTTCTCGCGTGGTTCTTCGACGTGCGCTTCACCAATCAGCTGTTCCGGTTCACCGACTCCGTGCTGGCGAGCTCAGTGTTCTCCTGTGCGGCGATCGCTTCCGCCTTCGTCGTGGCGCTCGTGTTGGTCGTGCGGCCCGGCGTGCTCGATTCGCCGTCGTGGCGAAGGGGCCTTGCCGCCGCCCTCTGCGCGCTCGCGTTGGCGGTGGGGGCGTGCGCGGCAAGTTTCGTGCCCGAGGACTCCGAACGCTTGATGGCGTATTCGATAGGCATGGGTGCGATGGTGGGAGCTTGCATGGCGTGCGCGCTCGCTCTGACGACGTATCGGCTTCGCGGGTGCGGGGTGCCCGCCGTCGTGGGCATGACGACAGCGGCTTTTGTCGTCGCGTTCTCGCTCGTGGTTGCGGCGATGATCGTGCCGTACGGGCTCGTCGTCCTCATTCTGCTGTGCCCGTGCGCGTTGGCTGCGTGTTTGTTCGGAAAGCGCGGCTACCTGGGGGAGCGCGACGCTTCCCGCGCGTCTCGCCTTGAACCGGCGAAAGGGAGTGCGGCACCGCGCCTGAGGCTGCTCCTGTTCGTTTCGTCGTTTCTTGCGGTGTATCTGCCTGCGATGTTTCCGAAAACGACCCAGTTGGCGCCCGCGTACTTTGAAACGAGCGTGGCGGGCGTGAGTTTCGCGTCCTTGGCGGCGTTCGTCCTCTGCGGCCTGCTGTTTGCCGCGCTCTCGTTGCTGGCGGCGCGTCGCAAAGTCAACGCCGCCTACGTGGCCATTGCGTCGATGGTTCTCATCGCGGGCATCTTCTTCAGCATGCCGTTCATGAATTCAAGTTCGGTGCCCTTCGCGCTCATGATGTCCTGCGCTGTCGTGTTCGTGTTCTCCAGCTATGCGCTCGTCCTGTCGGCGATGGGGGACGTTCGGACGCGCGAGGGCCGTTTCTACCTTTTGACCTGCGTCTGTGTGAGTGGGTCGGGCGCTTCGCTCGCCGCCGTGTTCGCGTTCGTGTTCCTCGGGCCGCTGTACGGCAACTCGTTTCAAGACGGCCTGTTCGTTGCGATCCCCGCCGTGCTCATCATCCTGTTTCTGGCCTTGTTCATGGCGAAGTGGAAGGATTATCTATCGCTGCTGGGCTTGGGCCAGCACTTCGCGAGCGAGCTTGACACCTCCCAGCTCGAGGATCGATGCGCAGCGGTGGCGCGACGCTGCCGTCTCACGAAACGCGAGAGGGAAGTGCTCGTCTTGCTGGGCGAAGGGCGCAACGAGCCGTATGTCGAGCAGGCCTTGTCCGTTTCTCGGGCGACGGTCAAGACGCACATTTCCCATATCTACCAGAAGACGGGCGTGGCTTCGCGGCAGGAACTCATCGATCTTCTGAGGGCTTGACCGTTTCGCGATGCGGAGGACGGAAGCTCCTGATATGATGGGCCGAAACGGTACGGACAACGCCCGCTTCGGGCGCGATGGGTGGGATCCTGATCTGCTGGCATGAACGCGTTCTCCTCTCAAGATATCGATAACGAATCCGATTGCGGTTCCTTTTCCGCGCGGGCGGTGCCGGCGGTGTATCCGCCGGCGGACGTCGATCGCGAGGCGGCGGCCAAGCAGGGGTGCTGCGTACGGGGCGAGGCGCCGCGCGCGCTCGTGCGCGAGGTGCTGCCCGACAGCCCCGCCGACGACGCGGGGTTCGAGCCCGGTTGCTTCGTCACCACAGTGGACGGGCGGCCCGTGCGCGACATCATCGACTGGCGCTGGCTCACGGCCGACGACGTCATCGAAGTGGGATACATCGATCTCGACGGCGACGCGGGCGAGGTGGAGCTCGAGCGCGACGAGGGCGAGGAATGGGGCTTCGAGTTCGAGGGCGTCGTGTTCGACGGCGTCAAGCAGTGCCGCAACGCCTGCACGTTCTGCTTCATGCGCCAGCTGCCCGACGACATGCGCTCGTCGCTCACGCTGCGCGACGACGACTTCCGCCTGAGCTTCCTCGCGGGCACGTTCGTCACGTTCACCAACCTCAAGCCCGAAGACGAGCAGCGCATCGTGGAGCAGCGCATCTCGCCGCTGCGCCTGTCGCTGCACGTGGCCGACCCCGAGGTGCGCCGCCGCATGATCGGCCGGCACGCGCAGCACGGCATCGACGTGCTCGAACGGCTGCTCGACGCCGGCATCGAGTTCCACGCGCAGATCGTGCTCGTGCCCGACGAGAACGACGGCGCCGTGCTCGCGGACACGCTGTCGTGGGCCTACGAGCGGCCCGGCATCCTGGACGTCTGCATCGTGCCGCTCGGCTTCACGAAGCATCAAAGCGTGTTCGACCGCAGCTTCAACAACCCCACGGCCTCGCGCGCCGTCATGGACCTCATCATCCCGTTCCAGCAGCGCGCGCTCGCCGAGCGGGGCTCCATGTGGGCCTTCGCGGCCGACGAGTTCTACCACAACGCGTACGGCCCGACGCTGCTCGAGAACCTGCCGCCGTCGGCGCACTACGGCGATTTCGGCATGTTCGAGGACGGCGTGGGCATCATCCGCTCGTTCGTGGACGACTGGGAGCAGGCCGAGCGCGCGGGTCTGATCGAGCGATGTGCCGCCGCCCTGCGCGCCGCCGACATGCGCATGCACTACCTGGCCGGCTGCGCCACGCGCCACTTCCTCGGGCCGCTCATCGAGGCGAGCCCGCTCGCGGGGCTGCTCGTGCCGCTGTTCGTGAAGAACGACTTCTTCGGCGGCAACGTGGACGTGACGGGCCTGCTGTGCGGTTGCGACATGGCCGACGCCGTGCGCGCCGAGCGCGAGCGCGGCCTGCAGCGGGCGCTCGTGCCAAGGGTGGTGTTCAACGACAATGCGGTAACGCTCGATGACATGAGTTTGGAGGATATGGAAAAGCGGGCGGGTGCGCCTATGTCCGTGGTATCCTGTAACGCGTCTGATTATCTCCGTGAGATCATCGACCTGGTCGGGCGCACCGCCCCGACCCCTGACCGAACCAACCGAGCCAATTCTGCGAGGTAGCTCATGCCTTTACCAATCGTCGCGGTGGTGGGACGGCCGAACGTCGGCAAGTCCACCTTCGTCAACCGCATAGCCCAGGCCGACGAGGCCATCGTCCACGCGATGCGCGGCGTCACGCGCGACCGCTCGTACCATGATGCCGACTGGAACGGCGTCGAGTTCAAACTCGTCGACACCGGCGGCATCGAGATGGGCGACGACGACGCGTTCCAGGGTTCCATCCGCAACCAGGCGCTGGCCGGCGCGAACGAGGCCGACGTCATCGTGTTTCTCGTGGACGGCAAGACCGGCATCAACGCCGACGACGAGCAGGTCGCGCGCATCCTGCGCAAGACGGCCAAGCCCGTATTCCTCGTGGTGAACAAGCTGGACACCCCGGGCCGCACGGACGACATGTGGGAGTTCTACCAGCTGGGCCTCGGCGACCCGTGGCCGGTGTCGTCGATGCACGGCCACGGCACGGGCGACTTGCTCGACGCCGTGGTGGAGGAGCTGAAGAAGGTGGAGCTGCCCGCCGACGCAGATGACGATCCGGGCATCAACGTGGCCATCATCGGCCGCCCGAACGCGGGCAAGTCGTCGCTCACGAACAAGCTCACGGCGAACGACCGCTCCATCGTCTCGGACGTGGCGGGCACCACGCGCGACGCCATCGACACGCATGTCGTGCACGACGATCGGCGCTACACCATCGTGGACACCGCCGGCCTGCGCCGCAAGAGCCAGATCGACGAGGACGTGGAATACTACGGCTTCGTGCGCGCCATGCGCGCCATCGACCGCGCGAACGTGGCCCTGCTCGTCATCGACGCGACGCTGGGCCTCACGAACGAGGATCAGCGCGTCGCAGGGTACGCCGCCGAGCGCGGCTGCGCCATGGTCATCGTGCTCAACAAGTGGGACCTCGTCGAAGGTCCCGAGGCGAAGGCCGAGATCCGCGAGCGCATCGCCGACCGCATGACGTTCGTGGGCTACGCGCCGGTCATCGCCATTTCGGCGCTCACCGGCAAGAAGGTGGACCGCATCTGGGACGCCATCGACACGGCGTACGCGAACTACAGCCAGACCATCACCACGAACCGCCTCAACACCTGGCTTGTGGGCATCCGCGAGTTCGGCCACACGGTGAGCAAGGGCAAGGCGGTGCTGCGCATGAAGTACGTGACGCAGACGGCCGCGTGCCCGCCGCAGTTCACGTTCTTCGCGAACCGCCCGGACCTCGTGGACGACAACTTCGAGCGTTACCTCGAAAACCGTCTGCGCGAGCAGTTCGATCTCGTGGGCACGCCGATCAGAGTCAAGTTCAAGAAGAAGGATTAAGGAACTATGGGGGATTTGCTGGTTGCGGCCGGATTGTTCGTCGCGGCGTTTCTTTTGGGGTCCATCCCCTTCGGGCTCATCATCTCGAAGGTGTTCTACCACACCGATCTGCGCGAGCACGGCTCGGGCAACATCGGCACCACGAACGCCATCCGCACGATGGGCAAGGTGGGCGGCTATTCCGTGTTCGTGCTCGACTTCGGCAAAGGCCTGCTGTCGGGCGTGCTGGCCTGGGCGTTCAGCACGTGGTTTTTGCCGGGCGGCGGTTTCGAGCCGGGCGCGCTCGTCACGTACGACACCATGCTGGCGGTGGCGTTCCTCGGCTGCACGTGGGGCCACATCTTCTGCCCGTGGCTCGGCTTCAAGGGCGGCAAGGGCATCGCGGTGGCCGTGGGCTGCCTGTTCGTCACGTTCGGCTGGGTGGGCGCCTGCCTCGAGCTGCTCATCTTCATCGTGCTCGTCGTGGTGACGAAGCGCGTGTCTGTCGGCTCGATCGCGGCGGCTGCGGCCTGCCCGTTCTTCGCGCTGTACTTCTTCTGGGGCGACTGGCTGGCCTGGCTGTTCTGCACCGTTGCGGGCCTTACCGTCGTGTGGGCCCACCGCGAGAACATCAAGCGCCTGCTGGCCGGCACCGAGAGCAAGATCGGCGACAAGAAGAAGTGAGGTTCCGCCGGTCTAACGGCCGGGACGTCGAAAGGAATCCAACCATGAAAATAGCCGTTATCGGGGCGGGGTCGTGGGGGACGGCGCTCGCGCAGGTTGTGGCGGGCAACGGCCACAACGTGGGGCTGTGGGCGCGCAAGCCCGAAGTGGTGCGCTCCATCAACGCCGACCACGCGAACCCGCGCTACCTGAGCGAGGTCGGGCTGTCCGAGAACATCGTGGCCACCACCTCGTACCAGGATGCGCTGCTGCACGCGGAGGCCGCCGTCATCGTCACGCCCTCGAACCTCATGCGCGACGTGGCCTGCGCGCTCGCCGACGTCGTGGACGCCGATTTCCCGGTGATCATCTGCTCGAAGGGCGTCGAAGAGGGCAGCGGCCTCTTGCCCGTGGAGGTGTTCGAGGCCGAGATGGGCAACGCGAGCCGCCTGGCCGTGCTTTCGGGCCCGAACTTCGCCGCCGAGGTCATCCGCGGCATCCCGACGGGCACCGTCATCGCAAGCTCCGACGAGGGCACGGCGACGTTCTTCCAAGAGCTGTTCGCCTCCGAGACGTTTCGCACGTACGTGAGCGACGACGTGTGCGGCGTGGAGCTGTGCGCGGCGTTCAAGAACGTCATCGCCATCGCCGTGGGCCTGTCGTACGGCCTCGGGTACGGCGACAACACGGCGGCCATGCTCATGACGCGCGGCCTTGCCGAGATGAGCCGCCTTGTCGTGCGCTGCGGCGGGCAGGCCCTCACGTGCATGGGCCTTGCCGGCACCGGCGACCTCGTGGCCACGTGCACGTCCGAGCATTCGCGCAACCGCCGGTTCGGCAAGCTGCTGGCCGAGGGCGGCACGCTCGACGAGTTCACCGCCGAGACGCACATGGTGGCCGAGGGCGCGCTCGCGTGCAAGACGCTGCAGACGCTGGCCGAGGCCTATCAGGTGGAGCTGCCCATCACCGACGTGGTGCGGGCCATCGCCTGGGAGGGCGCCGACCCGCGCACGGTGGCGCAAACGCTCACGAGCCGACCGCTCACCACCGAATTCTACGGATTGTAAGAGACGGGGCCGCGCATGCGGCCCCGTTTTCGTCCGCATCCCGTCCGCCGTGCGCCGTGCGCGCACGTGCTATTCGCGTCTTCGTCATGCTTCAATCCACATGGGGGCAACAAGGCGTTGACCGGGCATTGACCGAACCTCGAATCGCATTGTGCCGGGAGCGCGGCTGTCGTAAGGTACTACCTGTCACCAACGGAGCCCCCTTCTCCAACGGCGGCGAAGACCTTTTGACAACCTATCCGAGTGCCCGTCGTCTCGTCTCTCGTGTGAACCCCCCCCTCTCTCTCACTCTCTCAAACCTCCGACGGGCCAAGAGCATACGCACCTTCCCCTTCTCCTCTGTGCGTACTGCATTGCCTCCCTTGGGACCCCCCATCCCAAGGGAGGTTTTATTTTGCCCCCACCCCTCGCTCGCTGCGCTCCGCGGCCCCTTCCGGTTTCATGCCGATCGGGGACGGCGGACGATCTGCTATGCTGTGTCGAAGCGAAGAGGCGCGAAGGGACGCGGCGCATGCCGACGGCAAGCCCGCATCGCGTCATGGGAGGGAAGGCGTGGAAGGGGAGTGGCGATGAAGAAGAGGTTCCTGATTGCATCGGTGCTGATCGGCGTGGTGTGCGCGCTGTGCCTGGCGGGCTGCCAGAGCGCGTCGAGCGTGCCGCCGGCGGGCTCGACGGCCGAGGCGGGCCTGCCCGACTGGGCGGACGAGGACGCGGTCAAAGCCGAGGCGCTCGAGGTCATCGAGGAGTTCGCGGACGGCGACTACGACGCCGTCGTGGCCCGGTTCGACAACCCCGAGGTGAAGGCGGCCGACTTCGAACGGGCGGCCGCCACCATCGAGGGCGTCGGGGATTTCAGATTCTACAGCGACGTCACGTTCGCGCGCTACGAAACCGAGTCCGACGGCACGGCGGCCGTCGTGGCACAGACCGCGGACTACGTGAACGGAAAGCTCATGTACTCGGTGGGGATCGCCGAAAGCGGCAAGCTCACGGCGTTCCGCGTCCAGTAGCGGATCGCGTCGGCGCGCCGCCGGCTAGTCGTCTTCCAGCTCGTCGCCGAGCGCGGCGAGGTAGGGTTTCGTGTCCACGAGGCGGGCGAGCGTCACCATGCCGGTCCACCGGTTCGTCTCGGTGGCCACGAGCCCCGGCTTGTACGCGAGCATCGTCACCGTCATGTCGGCGGCGAGGCACGGCCGCGCAGCCGCGCCCGTTTGGGCCGACAGCCCGCTCGGCACGTCGACGGCCACCGTGAAAGGGGCGTCCTTCGCCCGCATCGGCGCGCTGCGGCGCTCCCCGCGCTCGTGGCGGCCGCGCTCGAGCGCGCGCTTGCGGTGCCGGCCGCGGCCCTTCCCGCGCGACCCCTCGAACCGGCGGCGGTTCGCCGCGCGAATCCACGCGGCGTAGGGCGGGCGCACCTCGTCGCCCGCGAAGCCCGTGCCCAGGATGGCGTCCACCACGGCCTCGGCGCCGTCGATGGCGTCGATCAGCACGTCGGCGTCGGGGGCGATGAGCACGCGCAGCGGCAGGTCGCGCTCGGCCGCGTCGGCGAACACGTCGAGGGCGGTCGAGCGGGCCGGTTCGGCCTTGATGCGCTCGGCCAGGTCGGACGTGATGAGGGTGACGGGGTAGTCCTGCTCGGCCAGCGCGCGGGCGGCCACCCAGCCGTCCCCGCCGTTGTTGCCTGCGCCGGCCAGCACCACGACGGGTGCCGGGTCGGGCACGTGCAGGCGCACCGTGTCGGCCACGGCCGTGCCCGCCCGCTCCATGAGCTCGGCCAGCGGGGTTCCGTCGTCGGCGATGAGCCGCTCGAGCGCCGCCACGTCGGCCACGTCGAGCACGCATCGGCGCTCGCGCTCGCGTTCCACGCCCGCCACCGTCATGATGCGCGTGTTGCTGATCAGCCCGTTCAGCATGACGAAGGGGCGCTTGAGGCGCCACGAGCGCACGGCGCGCACCAGAAGCGAGATGCCCCACGCGGCCATGAGCACCACCCACGCCCACACGAGCAGTACCTGGTTGTGCGCGGCGAAGTTGACGATCGCGCCCATTTCCCCCGAGGTGGAGGGGTCGAGCCCCACCACGCCCGACAGCGCGGCGAACGGCGCCCATATCATGAGGTACAGGAGGCCGTAACGCGCGAGGAACTGGTACCAGTGCGCGCGCGACGCGTCGGAGCGCACGATGCGCAGCCGCAGCAGCTTCTGCCCGAGCGTTTGGCCGTGCGTGACGACGGGCACGACGACGAAGCAGAGCAGCAGGACGGCGCGGTCGGTCCACGCGCTGATCGCCTCCTGCCCGGAAAGCCCCGCCGCCGCGAGCCCGAAGCCCACGAGCATGCCGAGGAACCCGGCGATGAGCAGGTCGAGCAAAAACGACAGCGCGCGCTTCGTCACGCTCGCGCGCATGCCCGCCTCGCGCGCCTCCTCGTTCACGAGGCGGAAGTCGGGCAGCACGCGCATGGCGGGCCCCACCATCCAGAAGCCCACCATGGCGCCCAGCGTGTTCATCATGAGGTCGTCCACGTCGAATAGGCGGTACGGGTGCTCGTACAGCCCCCATAGGCCAGTGAGCTGCGTCGTCTCGAACGACAGCGTCACCAGAAAGCCGATGATGAGCGTCTGCCACCACGTGCGGCGGAAGTAGTAGCGCAGGTACATGCCCAGCGGCACGAGCAGCAGCACGTTGAAGAACGCCTCGTAGACGTAGGGGTCGCGCAGGGTGGCCAGCCAGGTGGACGGGTTGCTCGGCGAGAACGAGGTCTCGGCCAGGAACTCGTGCACGAAGTTGAACGGCACGAGCTGCGGCGTCTGCGCGTAGGGCACGATGGCCGTGCGATCCTCCGGCAGCGGCAGCAGCACGAGGAAGTAGGCGCACAGCAGGTAGAACACGAACGAGTACACCACGAGCGTGCGCAGCCACGGGATGGACCCGAACTTGCGGTACTGGTAGACCATGTAGGGGATGGTGATGACGAAGGCGATGAGGGGGAAGGACAGCGCGGCCATCACGATGTTGGAGACGTAGACGTTCATGCGGGAAAGTGCCTTTCGAGGTTCACGGGTCGGTTGAGGGTCGGACGGACGGGGCGGGCGCGGCGCGGCGGGCGGGCGCCTAGCGCGCGCCCGCCGCGCGCTCGCGCTCGAGGGCGAGCAGCGCGCCGCGCAGCTTGGCGTGCGCCCCGATAGGCGTGCCGCCGGCGCCCACGATGCGGTGGTCGGGCACGAGCACCGCAAGCGGGTTCTTGTGCACCGCGCTTCCCACGGCGCGGTACGAATCCGGCTTGCCGAGCAGGGCGGCCACGTCGGCGGTGGTGAGCGTCTCGCCGAAGGGGATACGCTCCAATTCGCGCCATACGGCCAGCTGGAAGGGGGTGCCGTCCGGCGCGAGGGGCACGTCGAACGTCCGGCGCTTGCCGGCGAGGTACGCGAGCAGCTGGTTCGCCGCGCGGCTTGTGAGCGCGCTCGGGCGGCGTTCTCCCGGCAGGGCGACGTCGCCGAACACGACGCGGGTCACGCCGCGCTCGTCCGCAGCGATGGTGACCGGCCCGTGCGGCGTCCAGTAAACGTAATGCGTGCCAATGCGTGGTGCCACGGCGCCTTCTTCCAGAGGGGACTATCATTATACTGTAGTGCGCCCCGTCGCGGGGAAGCGGTTGAGCCTCGCCGTCATCGTGTTGTTTTCCTCCATCGCGCCGCCGCAGGGGCGAGGGCGCGGGCGGCTTGCGTTAGAATGAGCGCAACAGCGATGAGGAAGGAAGCAGCATGTTCGAATCGGTGAAGATCGCGCCGTCCATCCTGTCGGCAGATTTCATGCATCTGGGGCGCGACATCGCGCTCATCGAGGAAGCCGGCGCAGGGTACGTGCACGTGGACGTGATGGACGGCCATTTCGTGCCGAACCTCACGATGGGCGTGCCGGTGGTCAAGCAGCTCAAAAAGGCGACGAACCTGCCGCTCGACGTGCATCTCATGATAGCGAACCCGCTCGAGCAGCTGCCGTGGTTCCTCGACGCGGGGGCCGACTCGGTGACGGTGCACGCCGAAGTGCTCGACGCCGACCAGCTCATGCGCGCCATCGCGGCCATCCATGCCGCCGGCGCGAAGGCCGCCGTCAGCGTGAAGCCCCGCACGACGGCAGGCGCGTTGGCGCCGGTCATCGCGGACGTGGACATGGTGCTCGTCATGAGCGTGGAGCCCGGCTTCTCGGGCCAGAGCTATATCGAGGGCAGCGACGCGAAGGTGGCGCGCATCGTGGACATGGCGCGCGCCGTGGGAGCGTCCCCGCTCATCCAGGTGGACGGCGGCATCGGCGTGAAGACGGCCCCGCTCGTGGCTGCCGCCGGCGCCGACGTGCTCGTGTGCGGCAACGCCGTGTTCGCCGCGGACGACCCGGCCGCCGCGCTCGCCGCCGTGCAGGCCGCAGCCGACGAGGCGCGCCTGGCCGCGCTGGCCGCCGCGCCGAAGGGGGCGTGAGGCATGCCCTCCGTCGCTTCCGACTACGTCTACCTCGATTACGCGGCCACGGCGCCCCTGTGCGAAGAGGCGGCCGCGGCCATGGCGCCCTATCAGGTGCCCGGCCGCGCCAACCTCGCGGTGGGCGGCAACGCCAACTCGCTCCACGCGCCCGGCCGCGCGGCCTTCGCCGCGCTCGAGGGCGCGCGCAAGTCGCTCGCGCGCGATCTGGGCGCGCGCCGTCCCGACGAGATCGTGTTCACGTCGGGGGCGACCGAGGCCGACGACGCCGCCGTCCTCGGGCTCGCGCAGGCGGCCGCCGCCGCGCGCCGCCGCTCGGGCGCGGGCGACTTCACGCCCCACGTCATCACGACGGCCGTCGAGCACGACGCGGTGCTCGCGCCCGCGAAGCGCCTCGAGGCGCAGGGCTTCCGCGTGACGCGGCTCGCCCCGAACCGCCAGGGCTTCATCGAGGTGCGCGCGCTCGAGGCGGCCCTCGACGAGAGCACGGTGCTCGTGTCGGTGCAGGCCGCGAACAGCGAGGTGGGCAGCATCCAGCCCATCGCCGAGCTCGCGCGCGCGACGCACGCGGCGGGCGCGCTGTTCCACACCGATGCCGTGCAGGCGCTCGGCAAAGCGCCCGTGAACCTGCAGGAGCTCGACGTGGACGCCGCGTCGTTCTCGGCCCACAAGGTGGGCGGGCCGAAGGGCGTCGGCGCGCTGTACCTGCGCTCGCGCATCCCGTTCGAGGCCTACGCCATCGGCGGCGGCCAGGAGAGCGGACGGCGCAGCGGCACGCAAAACGTGGCGGGCGTCGCGGGCTTCGCCGCGGCGGCGCACGCGGCGGTGGAGGCGCAGGAGCTCGAGGCCGCGCGCCTGCGCGCGCTGCGCGACAAGCTGTACGCGGCCCTGTCGGCCACCGACGGCGTCGAGGCCACGGTGGACGTGGAGCCGGGCAGCGCCGACTTCCTGCCGAACATCGTGCACGTGCTGGTGAGCGGCCTGGAAAGCGAGACGCTCATCCTGCGCTTCGACATGCAGGGCTTCGGGGTGTCGGGCGGGTCGGCCTGCTCGTCGCACTCCCTCGAGCCGAGCCATGTGCTGCGCTCCCTCGGCATCGACGCCGACCGCGCGCACGGCGCGCTGCGCATCTCGATGGGGCGCTACACCACCGAGGCCGACATCGACGCGTTCATCGAGGCGACGGCGAAGAGCCTGGCCTGGAACTGATACCGAGGAGCATCGTCCATGGAACTTGTCACCACGCACACGCACACCTGCTTCACGAACCACGGCGAGGGCACGGTGGAGGAGCTCGTTTCCGCCGCCGTGGCCGCGGGCGTGACCACCATCGCCGTCACGGAGCACTACCCGATGACCGACGCGTTCGACCCCGAGCACTATCTGGCCATGCCGGCCGAGCGCATGGGGGCGTACCTCGCGGCCATCGAGGAGGCGCGCGCCGCGCATCCCGAGATCGAGGTGATCACGGGCTGCGAGCTCGACTGGCTCGGCGACGACGAGGACCGCGTCTTCGCCGCGGAGGACTTCGCGCCCTTCAAGCTCATCCTGGGCTCGGTGCACTTCGTCGACCGCTGGCCCTTCGACGACCCCGCGCAGCGCGGCCGCTGGGACGAGGTGGGCGCCGACGATATCTGGCGCCGCTACTTCGAGGTGTGGTGCGAGGCCGTGTCCTCCGACGCGCCGTTCCACGTCATGGCCCATCCCGACCTGGCGAAGAAGTTCAACTTCTACCCGAGCTTCGACCCCCGGCCGCTCTACGAGGAGGCCGCCGAAGCTTGCGCCGCGGCCGGCCGCATGGTGGAGGTGAACACGTCGGGCTCGTACTACGCGTGCAAGGAGATGTTTCCCGCGCCGGCGCTGCTCGAGGCGTTTCGCCGCGCGGGCGTGCCCTGCACGGTGGGCACCGACGCGCACACGCCGGCCAACGTCGCGCGCGACATCGAGCAGGCGTACCGCCTCATGGCGCAAGCAGGTTATAGAACGGTAACGGTCCCGACAGCCGACGGCGACCGTCGAGAGGTTACCATCGTGTGAGCGTATTCCAGGACCGAAAGGACTTGATCACATGGTTGCAGCGAAGAAGAGCCAGAAAGACGATAAAACGCAGAAGGGCCTCGCGCAGCGCGCATCGGGCGTGCTGTCCAAGCCCGTCTCCGCCGTCACCACCGGCGCGCTCGAGCGGGCGCTGCTGGCCGAGTTCCCGGCGGCCGACGCCGAGGCGTGGGACCGCACGGGCATGACGGTGGGCGACCCGGCCCGTCTCGTCACCGGCGTGGCCGTCGCGCTCGACCCCACGGTCGAAGCCATCGAGAACGCCGCGAACGCGGGCGCGAACGTGCTGGTCACCCATCATCCGGCCTTCCTCGCGCCGCCCTCCTCGTTCATGCCGGCGTCGTCGGTGGCCGCCAACCCCGGCGCGGGCGTGTGGCGCGCCGTCGAGCGCGGCGTGTCCATCCTGTCGTACCACACGGCCCTCGACGTGAGCGTGCGCGCGCAGAGCGTGCTCCCCGGCATGCTCAACCTGAACTTCCAGCAGGTGCTCGTGCCCATCCCGGGCTCGCGCGACAAGGGCTACGGCCAGCTGTGCACCCTCGGCGAGGACGACGGGCTCACGCTCGGCCAGCTCGCCGCGCGCTGCACCTCGGTGTTCGGGCGCACGCCGCGCGTGTGGGGCGACTTTCCGCGCGAGCTCGACCGCGTGGTCACCGCCACGGGATCGGCCGGCGACCTCGGCAGGGCGTGTTTGCAGGCCCAGGTGGACTGCCTCGTGTGCGGCGAGATCAAGTACCACGACGCGCTCGAGCTCTCGCAGGCGGGCCTCGCCATCATCGACCTCGGCCACGACACGAGCGAGCTGCCGCTCGTCGCGGTGCTGGCCGACGCCGTGGAGAGCGTGGGCATCCCCGGCGATCTGGTTATGGTGGTGGATCAGGGAGATAACTGGTCGTACCCCGAAACTCTGCGGGTATAATAGAGGCAGCGTCGCAGCGGCGGCGCGCCACGCGAACAAAGGAAGCGCATGCACGTAGACACCGACGATCTTGCCACGTTGCTCAAGATGCAGCACCTCGACCTCGAGGCCCTGCGCGTCAAGAAGCAGCTCGAGGAGCTCCCGCAGCGCGCGGTCATCCTCGAAGCCCGCTCCAAGAAGAAGGCCATCGAGCAGAAGCGCGCCCAGCTCGACGCGCTCCATGCGAAGGCCGACGCGCAGCTTGCGCACATCGACGAAGAGGACGCGTCCCTCGCCGAGAAACAGCGTCACGTGCAGGGCGAGATCGATGCGGTGCGCGGCGACTACCGCGGCGTGGAGGCGCGCACCAAGGAGCTCAACGGGTTCGCGAAGCGCCGCAACACGCTGGAAGCCGAGCTGAACACGGTGAGCGAGGAGCTGGCGAAGATCGAGGGCGTGCAGGCGCAGGTGACCGCGGCCCTCGCAGGGCTCGAGCGTCAGGAGGCCGAAGCCACGGCCGCGTTCGTGAAGCAGGGCGGCGCGCTCAAGGATGCCGCCGCGCGCATCGAGGCCGAGCGCGCCATGCTGGCGTCCTCGCTGCCGAAGGAGCTGCTCGACACGTACGAGAAAACGGCGGCGCGCACCGGCGGCGTGGCGGTGGGGCGCTTGCAGGGCACGAACTGCGGCGTGTGCCGCATGGCCATCGAGGGCGGCCGTCTCATCGACATGCAGGGCCAGGGCAACGTGGCGCCCTGCCCGCAATGCGGCCGCTTGCTCATCCTGGAGTAGCAGGCAGCGCGCAGCAGAACGACAAAAAGCCCGCGCGAGCGGGCTTTTTCAGCGTCGGGATTGTTCGTCGGCCGCGCGGCCGACGAAAGCACGATTACGCGCGCTCGACCTTGCCGGCCTTCATGCACTTCGTGCAGACGTTCGCCTTGCGGACATGACCCTCTTTGTCCTTGATCGTCACCTTCTGAATGTTGGGACGGAACCAGCGGTTCGTCACGCGGTGCGAGTGGCTGATGTTGCGCCCTGCGCTCGGCGCTTTACCGCAAACTTCACAAATCTTCGACATCGTTCATCACTCCATGTACGTTGGTTTCTCATCGGCAAAGGCCGTTGATGACAAAAAAGCCCTCATACTATAGCACATTAGATTAGAGGGTTACAAGCATTTTTCATGTAGTATACGCGCCGCTGCCACCAGGTGCGCCGCACACGCGCGGGTCGTTGCGGTATACTGCTTTAGCAGGTTTTTTGTCGTGCGCGGCTGCGCCGCGCCGTGAAAGGAATGCCATGAACGATACGATAGCAGGCAACCTCCACGTTGCCAATGATGTTCTGGCCGACATGGTCGGCAATGCAGCGCTCGAGTGCTACGGCGTCGTGGGCATGGCCGCCCCGACCGCAGTCGACGGCATCGCGAAGATACTCCCCACGTCCCGGCTGCGCCGCGGCGTGGTGGTCACGACGACGGAAGCCGGCGTGCACGTCGAGCTCTACGTGGTCATCGAGTACGGCACGAACATCAACACGGTGTCGCAGAACCTCATCGACCAGGTCACGTTCGCACTGACCGAGTACGCGCGCGTCCCGCTCGACGGCGTCGAGGTGCACGTGCAGGGCGTCAAGGTGCGCAAGTAACGCGCCAACCCCTGTCATGATGAGCCGCTGACCGCCCGAGAGGGGTGCGGTGCTCCGCGGCATTACGTTTAAGGAGAATCGAAAGCATGTCAGAACCCTATACCGCGAACGATCTGCTCAACGCCATCGCCGTTGCTAGCAAAACGCTGAGCGAGCGCAAGGACGAGATCAACCGCCTGAACGTGTTCCCCGTGCCCGACGGGGACACGGGCACGAACATGTCGCTCACGCTGGAGACCGTTGTCGAGAACCTGGCCCATCTGCCCATCGGGGCCGAAGGCGCGGACATTCGCAAGGCGATCACCACCGGCGCGCTCATGGGCGCTCGCGGTAACTCCGGCGTCATCACCTCGCAGATCCTGCGCGGTTTGTGCGAGGGCAGCGTGGGACACGACGAGCTGAACGCCGAAAGCATCGACGCGGCGTTCGCGAAGTCCCAGGAAGTGGCGTTCCAGGCCGTGCGCAAGCCGGTGGAGGGCACCATCCTCACCGTGCTGCGCGACAGCGCCGCCGCCGCGAAGTTCGCGCGCAAGAAGAAGCTCGGCACCGACGAGGCCCTGGCCCACGTCGTGGAGGAGGCCTACGCCTCCGTGCAGCGCACGCCCGACCTGCTGCCCGTCCTCAAGGAGAACGGCGTGGTGGACGCCGGCGGCTTCGGCTTGGCCATCTTCTTCGACGCGTTCGCCTCGGCGCTCATGGGCAAGGAAGGCCCCATGGTCGACGAGCTGGCGTTCGCGCGCGGCACCGCCCCGAAGGTCGAGATCGAGCAGATCAACGACTGGGAGGGCTCGGCCTACCGCTACTGCACCGAGTTCCTCGTGCATTCCGACACGGTGGACGAAGAAGCCGCCAAGGAGTTCCTGCCCACGATGGGCGACTGCGACCTCATGGTGGGCATGCACCCCAACTTCAAGGTGCACGTGCACTCGAACCGCCCCGACCAGGTGCTCGGCTGGTTCCTCACGCACGACGCGCAGATCTCCGAGGTGCACATCCACAACATGCAGCAGCAGAGCGCGGCGCGCACCGACGCGCTGGCCGCCGAGCAGGAGGCGAGTGCTAAGCCGCTCGGATTCGTGGCCGTGGCCGCGGGCGAGGGCAACGCGAAGATCCTCAAGAGCCTCGGCGTGGACGTGGTGGTGTCCGGCGGGCAGACCATGAACCCCTCGACGAAGGACCTGCTCGACGCCGCCGGCGAGGTGAACGCCGACGCCGTCATCATCCTGCCGAACAACAAGAACATCATCATGGCGGCCCAAACCGCCTGCGATCTGGCCGAGTTCCCCTGTGCCGTCGTGCCCACGAAGAGCGTGCCCGAGGCCTTCGCCGCGCTGTTCGGCTTCGACGAGGACGCAAGCCTCGAGGAGAACGTCGAGTCGATGACCGAGGCCTACGACGAGGTGAAAACCGGCGAGGTGACCACGGCCATCAAGGATTCCAAGGACGCGCACGACAATCCCATCAAGGAGGGCGACGTCATCGGCATCGCCGACGGCGCCATCGAAGCCGTGGGGTCGTCCACCGAGGACGTGGTCATGTCGCTGCTCGACACGATGGACGCCGCCGACGCCGACACGCTCACCATCCTCGCGGGCGAGGACTTGGACGAGGACGCCTTCAGCGCGCTCATCGAGCGCATCGAGGGCGCCTACGACGACCTCGAGATCGACGCGCACCGCGGCGATCAGCCCCTGTACCCCGTCGTGATGTCGGTGGAGTAGCGGCCCTTGCCGAACACCCTTGACACCAACGCGCCTGATCGCTTGGCTGCCACGCTCGCGCTCGACGAACCTGTCGGGCGCGTTCGTTTGGTGAGCCCGGGCCGCGCCCGCGCGCTCGACGCGCTCGGCATCCGCACGGTGCGCGACCTGGCCACCCACTTCCCGCGCCGCTACATCGACTTGTCGCGCAAGGCCACGGTGGCCGCCGCGCGCATCGGCGAGCAGTGCACCATCGAAGGGACGGTGCACGAGATCAAGCTCAAGCGCCCGAAGCCGCGCCTGTCGCTCGTGGAGGTGTCGCTCGTGGACAGCACGGGGCTGCTCATGGTGACGTGCTTTCGGCAGCCATGGCTCATGGACCAGGTGCGCGTCGGCATGCGCATCGCCGTGGCGGGCAAGCTGGAATTCAACTTCGGGTTCAAGCGCATGACGAACCCCTACCTCGAGGTGCTCGACGGCGAGGGCGCGGCGGAGGGCATGATCATCCCCGTGCATCCTGCCTGCGAGAAGATATCGGCCGCCTGGATGCGCCGCCTCGTGGGCAACGCGCTGGGAGCGACGGCCGGGCTGTACGACCCGCTGCCGCTCGAGCTGCGCGCGAAGTACCGTCTCATGAGCCGCAGCGCGGCGCTGGCGTGCATCCACTTCCCGCATGCGATGGACGAGGTGGCCGAAGCGCGCCGCCGCCTCGTGTACGAGGAGCTGCTGCTGCTCGAGCTCATGCTCATGCGCGAGTCGCGCGAGCGCAGCGACGGACGCGTTGCCGTGCGGCACGTGACCGACGGCCCGCATGTGGCCGCGCTGGCCGCCGCGGTGCCGTTCCAGCTCACCGACGAGCAGGTGCGCGCGAAGGACGACATCCTGGCCTCGCTCGCGGCTCCGCAGACGGCGAACCACCTGCTGCTGGGCGACGTGGGCACCGGCAAGACCGTCGTCGCGGCGTTCGCGCTGGCCGCCGCCGCCGACACGGGCACGCAGGCCCTGCTCATGGCGCCCACCGAGGTGCTGGCGCGGCAGCACGGCAAGAGCCTGGGGCCGCTGTTCGACGCTGCGGGCGTCACCTGGGAGGTGCTGACGGGCTCGACGGCGCCTGCTGAGCGCGAGGCCATCCTCGCGCGCGTGGCGGGCGGCACGGTGGACGTGCTCATCGGCACCCACGCGCTGCTCGAGGACGACGTGGCGCCGCAGCGCCTGAGCCTCGTGGTGATCGACGAGCAGCAGCGCTTCGGCGTGGAGCAGCGCGCGAAGCTGCTGGCGAAGGGCGACGCGCCCGACGCGCTGTACCTCACGGCAACGCCCATCCCGCGCTCGCTCGCCCTGGCCCTGTTCGGCAACCTGACGCTGTCCTACCTCAAGCACCGGCCGCACGACGCGGCCCGGCGCACCACGTTCGTGCACCAGAAAACCGACCGCGGCCACGCCTACGACGCGGCTCGCGCGGCGCTCGGGCGCGGCGAGCAGGTGTACGTGGTGTGCCCGCTCATCGGCCAGGACACCGGCGAGCGCGACGCGAAGGCGTCGGGCGGCGGCACGGGCGGCCGGCGACGCGAGGCCGACGAAGAGGCGTACGAGTACGCCGCCATCAGCATCGAGGACGACACCGACCTGGCGGGCGACGACGTGGCCGCCGCCACGAAGGAGGCGTCCTACCTGCAGACGACGGTGTTCGCCGACTACCAGGTGGAGCTGTTGCACGGCCGCATGCCGAGCGCCGAGAAGCAGGCCGTCATGCAGCGCTTCCGCGCGGGGGAGACGCACGTGCTGGTGGCCACGACGGTCATCGAGGTGGGCGTGGACGTGCCCAACGCCACCGTCATGATCGTGGAGGATGCCGACCGCTTCGGCCTCTCGCAGCTCCATCAGCTGCGCGGCCGCGTCGGCCGCGGCGAGAAGGCCGCCGAAGTGCACCTCGTGTCGGCGTCGAAGTCCGACGCCGCGCTCACGCGCCTCGCCGCCATGGAGCGCACCGACGACGGCTTCGAGCTGGCCAGCTACGACCTGTCGCTGCGCCGCGAGGGCGACATCCTGGGCAACCGGCAGCACGGCGCCTCGGGTCTCAAGCTGGTGAACGTCGTGCGCGACGGCGCGGTGATCGAGGCCGCGCACGGCGATGCGGCGGCCATCATGGCCGAGGACCCGAACCTCGAAGCGCCGGCGCACCGCGCGCTCGCGCGCGAAGTGCGCCTCATGTACGCCCACGACCATGTGTCCCAAGGAGGCTGATCGATGAGAATCATAGCCGGCGAGTACCGGGGCCGCGTGCTCAAGGCGCCGAAGGGGGAGGGCACCCGCCCCACCACCGACCGCGTGCGGGAGGCCATGATGAGCGTGGTGAACAGCGCACGCGGAGGTTTCGAGGGAGCGGTCGTGCTCGACGCGTTCGCGGGATCGGGCGCGCTGGGGTTCGAGGCGCTGTCGCGCGGAGCGCGATGCGCCCATTTCTACGAGTGCGGTGGCGAGGCCATGCGCGCGTTGTGCGCGAACGCCAAAACGCTGGGGCTTGAGCCGCGCGACGCGCGCATCCATCGTGCGGACGTGCTCAAGGAGCCCCCGACGTACGCGCGGCCTCCGTTCGACCTCGTGTTCTTGGATCCGCCCTACGTTTACCAGGCGGAGGCTGTTCTGGATTTGGTGGCGGGGCTCAGGCTGCGCGGCGCTCTTGCGCAGGACGCCCTGGTGGTGTACGAGCACGACGCTGCTTCGGTTTCGTCGGTGGACGAGGCGGCAAAAGCGCGCGATTTGTCCCTTGCGCAGCGAAAGAAGTACGGCGATACTGTCGTGGACGTGCTGCTGCTTGACGAGTCAAGCCGCACCGTGTGACCAAACGAGAGGAAACGTGACCCATTCATGAAACGTGCATTGACGCCCGGAACCTTCGACCCTATCACGAGCGGACATCTTGACGTCATAACCCGCGCAGCCCAGCTGGTGGACGAGATCATCGTGGCCGTGGCGGCTTCGCCGAAAAAGCAGCCCTTGTTCACGCTGGAGGAGCGCGTCGAGCTGGTGCGCAAGGCCACCAGTCATCTGCCCAACGTGCGCGTGGAGCCCTTCGACGATCTGCTGGTCGAGTTCGCTGCCAAGATGGATGCGACCGTGGTGGTGAAAGGCCTGCGCGCTATCACCGACTTCGAGTACGAGTTTCAGATGACGGCCCTCAACTACCAGTTGAACCAGGAGCTCGAGACGCTGTTCATCATGTCGCCCCCGCAGTACATGTACCTCTCGTCGTCGATCGTTCGCGAGATAGCCAGCCTGCACGGCAAGGTGGAGCAGTTCGTTCCCCCCTGCGTGCACGAGGCGTTGCTGAAGAAGTTCGGCGACGCGTAAGGCAACTGTAACCTACGTTCCGACCGGGTGAAATGTGCTTGCTTTGTGCATTGGAAGTCGGTTTCCCGACCATACGTGCTAGAATATTGCGACGCATGTGCGCGATGGTGCCCGTGCGCGCCAACGCAGATGAAACGCAGCACGCCAGGGTGGAAGGACAATCATGGACGAAACAGGAGTCTTGGGGCTGTTAGAAGAGCTCTCGATTCTGCTTGAGGACTCTAAGCCGGTTTTCGGCAAAGGCAACATGCGCCAGGTTGACATCGCCGCGGCGTTCGAGATCATGGATGAGATTCGCGACACGTTCCCGAGCGAGTTCGCTCAGGCTCGTCAGATCGTACGCGAGCGGCAGAGCTTGCTCGATGACGCAGAGGCCGAGGCCAATCGCATGATCGAGGATGCACGCAGCCAGGCTATGACCATCGCCAGCGAGCAGGAGATCGTCCGCATCTCTCAGCAGCAGGCCGACCAGGTGCTCGCCGACGCGCGCGAGCTGGAGCGTCAGACCCGCGCCGGTGCCGAGGACTACGCTGATGAGGTGTTCGGTCACGTCGAGCAGAGCCTCGATACGCTGTTGGGCAACGTGCGCCGTTGCCGCGATCGCTTGAACGCCAACTCGCTTGCTTCGGGGCGCTAATGGACGCGACGCGCATCCACGTACCCCTTGAGCTTTTCACGCCTGCCGAAAGCGCTCATTTCGAAGGCGAACTTACGGTGCCCGTCGTCAAGTCGGGCCCTGATCTGTACGACTTCTCGGCTCCTTTGAGCTGGCAGATCGATATATCCAACACAGGCGACGCCCTGCTGGTGACCGGCACGGTGGAGGGCGAGGCCAAAACGGCGTGCGCCCGCTGTCTTGAGACCATCGCGTTTCCCGTTACGGGCGAGATCGAGGGCTATTTCCTGCTGAGCTCCGAGGAAGCCGCGCCCGAAGACATGGACGAAGACGAGTTCGACGTGCTTTCCGAAGACAAGGTCATCGACGTCGAACCGCTTGCCACGGCTGCGCTCTTGCTTGAGTTCCCGCTGGTGCCGCTGTGCGACGACGAGTGCAAGGGCCTGTGCTCCACCTGCGGCGCGAACCTCAACGAAGGCTCCTGCGGCTGCGAGCCGGCGTCCGATGAAGACGACGTGCCGCCGAACCCGTTCGCCGTGCTGAAAGATTTCCCCTTCGAGGAGAAGTAAACTTCCCGGTAGCTTCTACGGGGTGGAACAACGGGTTCAATGTCTCACGTTCTGGCTTGTTGCCGAACATGAGACATTGAACCCGTTGTCTTATGCTGCGCGCTTCAGGAGCGCTACAATGGGCGGTATGGATACTACGATCAAACCTCAAAGCGACCCGAAGGTCTCTGCGCGCACGGTGTTCGCCCGGTTCGCAAGCTACTACAAGCCGTATAAGTTCTTGTTCTTCTTCGATTTGGCGTGCGCTACCGTGCTCGCAGCGGTCGACCTGTCGTTCCCTCAGCTTCTGAATTTCTTTACCAGGGACTTCTTCACCAGATCGGCCGACGTCGTCTTGGCGTCGCTCGGCTGGATCGCCCTTCTGTTCGCCGCACTGTACGCGGTGCGCACGGCGTGCCAGTACTTCATCACCAGCTGGGGTCACATCATGGGCGTGCGCATGGAAGCGGACATGCTCATGGACCTGTTCAAGCAGTATCAACGCTTGAGCTTCGGCTATTACGACCGCAACAACACCGGCGAGATGATGAGCAAGCTGGTGACCGACCTGTTCGACGTGTCGGAGCTGGCTCACCACGGGCCGGAGAACCTGTTCATCTGCATCCTCAAGATCGTGGGCTCGTTCACGCTGCTGTTCTTCATCAACGTGCCGCTGACCGCCATCATGCTGGGGGCGACCGTCCTGCTGGCTGCCTACGCCGCATGGCGCAACTACCGCAAGCGCGTCATCTTCACCGAGAACCGCAAGAAAATGGCCGACA
>ENA-OQNO01000737-OQNO01000737.1-human-gut-metagenome-genome-assembly--contig:-NODE-737-length-27047-cov-4.715379_pt1 | contig 27047 bp, 27 predicted proteins | sample MGYA00242629_ERZ504880 | MGnify/ENA primary metagenome ERZ504880 (study PRJEB26092, sample SAMD00036377) | human gut metagenome | host: Homo sapiens | study: EMG produced TPA metagenomics assembly of... | reverse complement strand
GATGGGACAGTAGATGTCCGCCATCTCGGCCGAGCGGGTGTAGCGCGGGTCGACCACGATCCACGTCGCGCCGTTGTCGAGCGCCTTCTGCACCCATTTCGCGGAAACGGGGTGGTTCTCGACGTTGTTGGAACCGATCGTCATGATGACGTCGGAGTTTTGGAAGTCGCACCAGTGGCTCGTCATGGAGCCGCGACCGAATGATGCTGCCAGACCGGCAACGGTGGGGCTGTGTCAAACACGGGCTTGGTTGTCGATTGCAACGACACCAAGCGAGCGCATCATTTTCAGGATGAGGTACTCTTCTTCGACGTTCTGCTGGCTGCCTCCCAGGCTTGCAATGCCGGTGCAGCGGTTCACGGTGATGCCGTTCGCGGTTTCCTCGAACGAGGCGTCGCGCGTGTCCTTCACCTTGCGCGCGATCTCCTTGACCGCGTCGTCCCAGGAGATGGGCTCCCACTCCGTGCCGCCGGGACGGCGCACGAGGGGTTTCGTGGTGCGGTTCGGGTTCTTGATCACCTCGCGCGTGGCGGGGTCGACGATGTTGCGCAGCTGGAACATCGTGGCGCCCTTCGGGCACAGGCCGCCCTCGTTGATGGGGTGGTCGGGATCGCCTTCGATGTTCACGAGCTCGCCGTCGCGGGTCGAGCAGATCACGCCGCAGCCGCCGGAGCAGTAGCAGCAGATGTTCGTGTACTCTTCCGTGTTGACCAGCTTCCAGTCGGCGGCCGGCTCGACGGCCAACGCCTCCGACTGAGAGGACAGCTCAAACGCCATGGTGGTGGCGAATGCGGCGCCGGCGGCTTTGAAGAAGCCCCTGCGTGACAGGTTCATGTCCTCGTTCTCCTTCCTTCTCGTCTATTCTCGTCCTATGAGAACTGCGCAAAAGGAGCGCGTTGCGAAACCGGGCGTTTGAGGGCTTGGAGGGAACGACCGATGTTCGCAACGCATTCCGGCCCTGCACGGGGGCCTTCGAAGCGGTGCCCTCCACCGCTCGACATGCCAAGATGCTATCACGGGGTCCCCGGATGCCCCCGAGCCGAGGCGCGGATGCCTTTGAAGCCTTTTCGGCGAGTGGCAGCCCGTTGCCTCTCCGCCACGTTGAACGGTTGTTTTTCGAGGTCGGATGGCACCTCGGTACCGGTAGACGGTGCGGGGAACGCTGAGCCACGGTATCGACGAACGGCGCGGATAACGCGTCGGCGGCAGGGCGATCGCGCCGGTGCAAGGACTGCTATACTGGCTTGCAGCGATTCAACGGGCGGCGCGCATGCGGCGCGCCGCCCGGTTCGGACGACATCGAGCGATTGGAGGGCCCGTGAGCGAAACCGAGCGCATCCGCCTCACCCATCTGACCGAAAAGGGCGGTTGAGCGGCGAAGTGGGGTCCGGGCGACCTCGAAGAGATATTGAAGGACATCGCGCCGCCACCCGACGCCGATTTGCTGCTGGGGTTCGACACCTCCGACGACGCCGCCGTCTACCGGCTGAACGACGACACGGCCGCCGTGCTCACGCTCGACTTCTTCACGCCGGTGGTGGACGACCCCTACGAGTTCGGCGCCATCGCGGCGGCGAACGCCCTGTCCGACGTGTTCGCCATGGGCGCGAAGCCGCTCACGGCCCTCAACATCCTCGCGTTTCCCTGCAGCCTGGGCACCGACGTGGTGGGCGAAGTGCTGCGCGGCGGCGCCGACAAGGTGGCCGAGGCGGGCGCGTTCGTGGTGGGCGGCCATTCCATCGAGGACGACGAGCCGAAGTACGGCCTGTCGGTGTTCGGCACCGTGCACCCCGACCGCATCGTGCGTAACGGCGGCGCGCGGCCGGGCGACGCGCTGTTCTACACGAAGACCATCGGGTCGGGGCTCATGAACTCGGCGTTCCGCGCCGGGTTCGAGGACGATGCGGGCATGCGGCCCGTCATCGACTCCATGATGGAGCTCAACAAGGCGGGCGCCGAGGCCATGGCCTGCGTCGACGTGCACGCCGCCACCGACGTCACGGGCTTCGGGCTGGCGGGGCACCTCCACGAGATGCTGGAAGCGTCGAACGCGGCGGCCGCGCTCGCGTGGGACGACCTGCCGCTGTTCGAGGGCGCCTACCGGTATTCCTGCGACTTCTGCCGCCCCGCCAAGACGTTCGGCATCGTGGACTGGGCGCGCGCGTTCGTGGAACAGGGCGCCCTGGACGACGAGGACTACGAGAACCGCATGGGCGTGCTTTGCGACCCGCAAACGTCGGGCGGCCTGCTGGTGGCCGTCGCGCCCGAGGAAGCCGCCGCGTTCGCGGAAGCGTTCGAGCGCATCGCAGGCCGCCGCCCCGCACGCATCGGCGAGGTGCTCGACGGCCAGCCCGGCCGCATATCCATGCGATAGCGCCCCCCGATCCGTTCACCAGCGCAGGTGCAACGGGGGGGTGTGCGTACAAATGTTTCACGTGAAACATTTGGGGGGGGCGACCATACCTCCCCCTTTTTTTGGCGCGGCGGGGGATGCGCGGGCTTGTCGGTCGCGCCGCGCCTCTTGGGGGACCTACGGGTTGGCGTATCGGCGCGGACAGCGCCGATCACGCGCAGGTCCCCCTCCGCGCCAAGAGAGAGGGCGAAGAGGCCCTACACCATCTCCAGGAACGCTCCGAGCCTTGTTTCCACTTGGCCGGTGTCTCCTTGCGAGTAGTCCGTCTCCAGCTTCAGGTAGGGGATGCCCTCGGCTTCCATTCTTCGGCGCACGTGCTCGGCTTCCACGTTGAAGGTGTGGCAGGCCTGCAGCACCACTTCCACCACGCCGTCCACGCGATAGGCGCGGGCCATGGCCGCGGCGTTGTCGAGGCGGCCCTCGTTCGGCGTCATGACCGAGCAGTTGATGGCGAGGTAGCGATCGGCGATGGCGCGCAAGATGTCGTCGGCGCCCTCGTCCACCATGAGGCGGTTCGTGCGCTCGCCCGAGCAGTCGTCGAGGCACACGACGACCCCGCCGTTGTCCTCGATCGCCTTACCCACCTTGTTGATGACGCCGCCCGAGGGGCAGCCCGTGAGCATGATGCGCTTCGCCGACGCGGAAACGGGGCGCTCCCCTTCCGCGTACGCCCGGGCGCGCTCGTCGCCGAGCGCTTCGAGCTGCGCGACGAACGTTTCCACGTCGAAGCTGAACGTGCTGGCCAGCAGCGTGCTCATGAGCTCGACGCCGCGCATGGCGGGCGGCTCGCTGCGCTGCAGCTCGTAGAGGCGCACGAGCGCGCGGCGGTACCGGTTGCGCAGGCGCACGGCGTCTCGCAGCTTCTCGTCGGTGATGGACACGTCGAAGCGTCGCTCGAGCTCCTGCACGAGCAGCTTCACCTCCTCGTACCAGATGTCGGCGGCCCAGGAGCGCGCCTGGCTCTGCGGCAGGTGCAGCACGTGCACGTCCTTGAGATCGGCCAGAAGCTCGTACATCTTCTTCTTGCCGTCGCAGGTGGTCTCGCCGACGATGAGGTCGGAGAAGTACGTGTAGGGGCACTTCTCGGTGAGGGCGAAGCCGTAGGTGCCCTTGATGAGCGGGCAGAGGTTCTTCGGCAGCACGGTCTCGGCATCGGGGATGGCCTCGTCGCTCATGCCGCACAGGCCGATGGCGGCCATGCCGGCCGCGTCGATCACCTCGAGCGGCGTGTACGAGCACAGGCATCCCGCCAGCTTGCCGCCTTGCTCCTTGTACTCCTTCGCCGCCAGAAAACCCCGCTTGCGCGCCTCGTTGAAGTCCTCGAACGAGCGCGGCAACGTGCGCTCTATCATGCGTTCCCCCGTTTCCCAACCTCGGCCGCCAGCAGCGCCGCGCCGATGGCGCCGGCGAAGCGCGCCTCGGGGCTCGTGGACACCGCGGCCCCCAGGCGCGCGCCGAGACGCTCGATGAAGTAGTCGTTCTCGCACAGGCCGCCCGTCAGAAAGTACGGCGCGCCCTTGCCCTGCCGCGCGAGCACCGACACCTTCTCCACCACCGACTCGATCACGCCGTAGGCGATGTCCTCGCGCGGCGTGCCCTTGCCTATGAGGCTGATGACCTCCGATTCGGCGAACACCGTGCACATCGACGAGATGGACGTGGGCGCGCCCGTGCGGGCGAGGCGCGCGAGCTCCTCCTGCGAGACGCCCAGGCGGTTCGCCATGATCTCAAGGAACTTGCCCGTGCCCGCCGAGCATTTGTCGTTCATCGCGAACTTCGCCACCTTGCCCCCGCGCAGCACGATGACCTTCGTGTCCTGCCCGCCCACGTCCACCACGGTGCCCTCGTCGCCGAACAGGTTGCCCGCGCCGCGGCCATGGCAGGTGATCTCGGTGACCACCTTGTCGGCAAAGGGCACGGCGACGCGCCCGTAGCCGGTGGCCACGCACGGCGACGCCTCGGGGTCGAAGCCCTCGGCGCGCAGCAGCTCCGCGATGCGCTCGGCGGCGTCGAAGCTGCTGAACCCCGTCGGGCACACGAACGTGCCCAGCAGCTCGGAGCCGTCGAGCACGGCGGCCTTGGCAGCCGTGCTGCCGATGTCGATGCCGATGGTAGAGGTGAGGGACATCGTGCTCCTTTCATGAGTACCGTTTTCTTGGCGCTCTCTCTTTTGGCGCGAGGGGGACTTGTGGAAGATCGGCGCTGACCGCGCCGATTCGGCGGTCTGCGGGTCGTCCGAGAGGCGCGGACGACGATCGCAGGTTCGCTTCTCCCCCTCCGCGCCAAATAGACGGGCTAGTACAGCTCCACTTCGAACTTTCCCTCGTAGCGCGCCTCGGCGGCCTGCTCGAAAGCGTCCCACTCTTCCACGGGGATGCACCAGGCGAGGCCGCAGCCGGCGGATATCTCGGAGGGTATGGGGATCATGCGGCCCGGCAGCCCCCGGTCGCGGGCGGCGGCCTCCAGGGCCATGGCGTCGCTCGTGGTGGCGAACGTCAGCACGATCTTCGGCGTTTTCCGGCGCACGGCTCAGCCCTCCTCGGCCAGGGCCGCCACGGCGGCGATGCCGGCGTCTACTTCGTCGAGGGTGTTGAAGCTGCTGAAGCTGAACCGCACGGCGCCCTGCTGCTCGGTGCCGAGGGCCTCGTGCATGAGCGGGGCGCAGTGCGCGCCGGCGCGCGTGCAGATGCCGAACTCCGCGTTGAGCGCGTCGCCCACCGCGGCCGAATCCACGTCGCCCAGGTTGAGCGCCACGATGCCGCAACGGCCCGCATCGCCGCCCCCGCCCAGCACGCGCACGCCCTCGATGGCGCGCACGCCGCGCTCGAAGCGCTCCGCAAGCCCGCGCACCTCGTCGCCGATCGCTTCCACGCCGCGCTCCTCGAGGTAGGCGAGCCCCGCGCCCAACCCGGCGATGCCGTGGGCGTTGAGCGTGCCCGCCTCGAGGCGCTCGGGCATGCGCGCGGGATGGCGCCGGTCGTAGCTGTGCACGCCCGAGCCGCCCACCTTGAGCGGCTCCACGTCCACGCCTTCGGCCACCGCGAGCCCGCCCGTACCCTGCGGCCCGTACAGGCTCTTGTGCCCGGTGAACGCCACGAGGTCCAGCCCGTCGGCCTCCATGTCGATGGGCACGACGCCGGCCGTCTGCGCCGCGTCCACCAGCAGCAGCACGCCGCGCTCCCGGGCGAGCCGCGCGATGCGGCCGATGTCGTACACGTCCCCCGTGAGGTTGGACGCGTGCGTCACCACCGCCAGGCGCGTGCCCGGGCGCAGCGCCGCGTCGAGGGCGTCGTAGTCGAGCGCGCCGTCCGCACCGTGCGCCACCACCTCGAGCGTGCAGCCGTCTTCGTCCACCGCGCGGTACAGCGGCCGCAGCACCGAGTTGTGCGAGGCCGCCGTGGTCACCAGGCGGTCGCCCGGCCGTACGAGCCCGCGCACGGCCGTGTTGAGCGCCTCGGTGGCGTTGCTCATGAAGGCCACCCGGGAGGGATCGCCCGCGCCGAGCAGGCGTGCAAGCCGCTGGCGTGCCTGGAACACGGCGTAGCCCGCGTCGAGGGACGCCTCGTGCACGCCGCGGCCCACGCCGCCGAACTCGCCCAAGGCCCGCGCCACCGTCTCGGCCACCGCCGGCGGCTTGCGCGCGGTGGTGGCCGCGTTGTCGAAGTAGATCATGCGTTCAGCCCTTGCCGTCTCGATCGTTTCCGTCGCCGCATCCGCTACGGGCGGATGATGCCGCGCGCGTTCGCCTGCTTCTCCACGATCACGTACATGTTCGTGACCTCGCCCACGCCCAGCTGATCGGCCAGGCCGTAGTGGTTGAGGCAGGTGCCGCAGCTCATGATTTCCACGCCCGCCTCGGCGAGCGCCTTCAAATCGTCGAGCGACGCCGAGCCCGCGCAGGCCAGCTTCACGCCGCCGTTGTACAAGAGCACCGTGGCCGGCAGCTCGTCGAGCTGCGTGAGCGCGAACACGAAGCCCTTCATGAGCACCGCGCCCAGCTCGTCGTCGCCCGAGCCCATGAACTCCGACGCGATGACCACGACGTCGCTGCCCGCAGGGGCCGCCGTCGCCGGGCAGGCCTCCGCGGCTTCCGCGCCGTCAGCCTCGGCGCCGGCCGCAACCGCCGCGCCCTTCGCGAACGTCACCGCGAACTCCGCCTCGCCGCGCTCGTCGCTCGTCGCCGAGAGCTTGAGCGTCTTCGCGAGCGCCTCGAGGTTGTGCACCGCGGTCTCGTTGTCCACGAGCACCTCGAGCGTTCCCTCGCCCATAGCCGTCAGCGCCTTCTTAGCGCGCACCACGGGCAGCGGGCACGCCTGCCCCCGTGCGTCGATCTGCTCCATCGCAATCCCTTCTTCCTTCTTCGTCGTTTCACTGCACGTTCAGCAGGTAGATCCTTCCACTCCGCGCTGCGCGCTCCGCTCAGGATGACAGCAGGGTGGCAACGCTGCTCGCTCCGCTCAGGATGACACAGGCGGCATCGTCGTCGTTCCGGCCCCGGCGTCGGGGCGGCTCAGCAAAACGTGTCGCGGCGCGCGTTCAGCTGCCGCGGCAGGCGCGCGACGCCCTCGAGGGGCACGCCCGCCTCCTCGGCGAGGCGCAGCAATGCGGCCTCGTCGTCGCACGAGGCCAAAAGCGACACCCCGCACGAGGCGCGCGCGGCGCGGGGTGTCGGCGAGATACGCGCCTTCACCCCGGCATCGCGCGCCGCTTCGTACAGACGCCAGCCGTCGGTGTGGCTCGAGAACAGGATATAGCAATCCTCGGGCACGTTCGCCCCCTCCACGCTTTCGGCGGCATCCTGTTGCATGGCGGACGGCCCTACGCGTCCAGCATCTCGATGAACGCGCCGATGCGCGTGCGCAGCTGCTCGGCATCGTTGTCGGCGTAGTCCGTCTCGAGGCCGAGGCACGGGATGCCCTCCTCGGCAAGCGCGTCGGCGAGCGAGGTCTTCTCCACGTCGTAGAGCGTGCAGAACTTGAGGTTCGCGTCGATCACGCCGTCAGCCCGGTACTCCTTCGCCATGCGCACCACGTCCTCGATGCGGCCCGGGTTCGGCGTGAAGCACGCGCAGTTGTTTTGCATGTAGCGGTCGGACAGCGCCTGGAACATGCCGTCGAGCGACGCGGCGTCCTCGGCCACCTCGTTCTCGAAGTAGCGCGTGCCCGTGCACATCTCCTCGCACACCACCACGGCGCCGCTCGTCTCGATGAGATGGTGCAGCTTCCAGTTGGGAATGGCCAGCGGCGTGCCCGTGATGAGGATGCGCTTCGTGCCGGCCGGCACCACGCCCTCGCCGCGCTCGATGCGCTCCTCCAGCTCGTCGGCCAGCTTGTTGGCCATCTCGGCGCAGCGCTTCGGGTCGTCGAAGAACGCGATCTGCATCATGAGCAGGGCATCCTTGCCGCTGATGGGCACCGGATCGGCCTTGCGCGCCTCGAACACGCGCGCGAGCGCGCGGCGCTTCTCGTTGATGAGGCGGATGGCCTCGGCCAGGCTCTCCTCGGTCAGCGCGTTCCCCGTGACCTCTTCCACCTTCTCCGCGAACAGCGCGATCTCGTCTTTCCACGCAACGAAGTCTTTCGGGCGCTTCATCTGGGGAATGTCCATGACGTACGTCTCTTTGTCGGCCCCGAGGATCTCATAGGCCTTCTTCTTGCCGTCGCACGTCGTCTCGCCCACGTACATATCGGCCACGCTGAAGTACGGGCAGGTCTTGCCGAAGTGCGCGCCGAGCGACGCCTTGATGAGCGGGCACATGCCGCTGGGCAGCACCTTCTCGCCCTCGGGCACCCAGAACTGCGAGCCGCCGCAGAGCCCCGTGACCGCGCCGCCGCAGGCCACCACCACCTCGTCGGGCACGAACACGCAGAACGTGCCGAACACCTTGCCGCCCTGTTTTTGCAGCTCGATGAGCTCGGCCGGACGCACGCCGTGAATCTCGGACACCACGAAGTCGTAGAACGCCATACCCTCGGGACGGTTCTCCTGCGTGAGATAGGTGTCGCCGAACGCCATCGGCAGCACGGCGCACAGCTGATCGTGCGTCTCGAGATCCATGCCCAAGTCTTTCCACATAGCTTGATAATCGGCCATGAAAGCCCCCTTCGATACCAGTCGATAGTAAGCAAGCATTATTCAATTGGGGTGCAGAAATAGTAAATGCGGCGTCGCCGACGCCAGGAGATGCGCAAGGGAGAAACGCCGCCCCGCATGCAGAAATGGCACGTGCGCAAGAAAGCATGCCAATGCGAAGCAACCCCATCATGATACCGCACATCGGTGCGACGCGGAATCGTCAATTCGACGATTCGCACGATTTATCGCGGCAACGGCCGCGCGGACGGTTCATGCGAGCCATCCGTTCCGCATCACCTCCTCTCATCGCTGCACCGCCGAAGGATGGCGCAGCAGCGCGCGCAGCATGCCGGCAGGCGTCCAGGCGATGACGGCCGACTGGTAGAGGCTGCAGCGGTACGAGCACGCGAAGGCCACGAGCGCCACGAGGGCGCAGGCCGGAAGCGCGGAAATCCCGAACAGCTCGGCGCCCAGCACGAGCGAGCACAGCGGACAGTTCGAGCACGCCGCGAACAGGGCCACCATGCCGAGCGCCGCCGTGCTCGCGCCGTCGAGGCCCGCCGAGACGGCGAACGTCGAGCCCAGGCACGCGCCGATGCACAGCACGGGCATGATCTCGCCGCCCTTGAAGCCCGCCGCCAGCACGAGCAGGGTGAGCGCGGCCTTCGCGAGGAACGCCGCAGGCGGCAGGGCCTCCCCCGCCAGCGCCGCGTCGATCTGCAGCGCGCCCGTGCCGCCGTAGGGAGAAAGATCGGTGAAGCCCAGCAGCATGGACACCGCCGAGCCGCCTACCACGATCACGAGCAGCACCGACTCGAGCCGGGACACGGCGCGGCGCACGACGCGCAGCGCCACGATGAACGCGCCGGCCACGACGGCCGCCGCCACGCCGAGCGCCGCCACGGCAAGCGGCGACACGCCGGCCACGTCGAGCGCGGCCGCCGCCGGCGACACGAGGTGCGCGCCCGCCAGCCGCGCCACGGCGAACGCCGTGAGCGACGAGAGCGCCGGGGCCGCGAGGCGCGCGGGATGCGAGATGCGGCGGTGCATGACCTCCACGACGAACACGGCCGCCGCAAGCGGGGCCAGCAGCACGGCGCTGAGCGCCGCCGCCATGCCGCACATGACGAACGTCTCCTGGAACTCCTCGTCGCGCAGGCCTACGAGCGGCCCGAGCCACGACGACACGCTGCCGCCCAGCTGCAGCGCCGCGGCCTCCTTGCCCACCGATCCGCCGCACAAAAGCGTGCAGCACGTGCTCAGGAAGATGGCCGGCGCGAGCGCGCGCGGCACGGGGCGCGAGGAGCGCGCCGCCTCGATGACGTCGGAGGTGCCCAGCGAGAAGTCGAGCCGCAGCGCGCGGTACAGCCCGTAGGTGGCAAGCCCCGCCACGGGCAGCAGCCATACGAGCTGCCCATGCGCGGAGAACGCGGCCACCGCGCCGTCCACGGCCCAGCCGAGCGCGACGGTGCACGCCCCCGCAACCGCGCCGATAGCCGCGGCGGCACAGGCCCAGCGCAGGACGCTCGACGTTTTCGAACCCGCAGCCACGCTCCCGACACCCCCTTCGCCCGCGCATGCGGCCATCGCGCTACCGCGGCTCCAGAACCTCCACGGCACCGTCTTCCAAACGGTACACGCCGCCCACCACTTCGAGGCCTGCGGCCTCGGCAAGGGCGGCGATCTCCCCGTCGCCGCGCAGACGATCGACCGACGCGCGCACGTTGAGCACGCACGCGGCGAGGTCGTCACGTTCGTCGCCGATGGCGTCGGCGATGCGCGACGCGAGCGCGCCCACGCTGCCCACGGCATCGCCCGCGATAGCCGCGCCCACGGCGCCGCAGTGCGTGTGCCCCAGCACCATCACGAGGCGCGCGCCCAGATGGGACGCCGCGTAGACGACGCTCGCCAGCTGCTCGTCGCCCACCACGTTGCCGGCGACGCGCACGCAGAACAGCTCGCCGATGCCCGCCATGAAGACATGCTCGGGAACCATGCGGGAATCCGAGCAGGCCAGCACGATGGCGTACGGGCGCTGCCCCTGCGCGCACGTCTCCGCGCGCAGGGGCAGCGAGATGTCCGCGTCGTTGCGCACGGCGTCGCGATAGCGGCGGTTGCCCTCCATCAGGCGCTCGAGCGCCTCGCGGGCATCGTTCCCTCGTACGTCACGATCCACGATCTCCTCCTTATCCCAGCGCGCTCACAGCGCGATGAGCTCGGGGTGCGCGTACACGGTGAAGCGGCCGCCGCGGGCGAAGGCGCACAGGGCGACGCCCTCCCGCTCGGCGAAATCGAGCACGGCCGACGTCGGCGCCGACACCGTCGCCACGATGCGCACGCCCGCCCGCGCCAGCTTCGCCACGAGCTCGAGGGCGCACCGGCTCGACAGGTAGGCGAACCCGTCCGCCGGGTCCACGTCGGCGCGCAGCATGGCGCCCACGAGCTTGTCCACCGCGTTGTGCCGCCCCACGTCCTCGCGCATGAGCACGGGGGCGCCCGTCCGGTCGGCGAACACGGCGGCATGGGTGGCGCCGGTGGCCCGGTGCATGCCCTGCGCGGGCAGCAGCGCGCGGCTCATGCGCCACACGGCCTCGGGCGCGAGCGGCGCGCACGCGGGCCTCGGACGCGCACCGCACGCCTCCGCAGCCCCGCCGGCCAAACCGCAGCCCGGCAGCACGGCCCCCGCCGCGCGGGGCAGCTCGGCGCGCGGCACCCGCAGCCGCACGTCGAGCGCCGCCGCATCGTCGGTCACCCGCACGTCCACGCCCGCGACCTCGTCGGCCCGCGCGATGAGCCCGCCCGCGAACGCCGCGCCGAAAGCATAGTCCTCCCAGTCGCCCGGCGACAGCGCCGCCGACGTCCAGGCGACGCCGTCCACGGCCACGTCGGCCCGCATCTCCACGGCCACCACCTCGGTGCGCCGCGCGCAGCCGGCCTCGGTGACGAGCAGCGCTTCCACCTCGCGCATCGAGGCGGCGCCCACCTTATCGACCTCGTCGCACAACGCCGTCAAACACGCTTCCACGGCATGCTACTTCGACTCGGGCTTCTTGTGGTAGATGAACCAGTACGCAAGCCCCACCAGGCCGCCGCCCACGATGTTGCCCAACGTGACCACCACGAGGTTGAACGCCACGCCGCCCAGGCCCACCGCGCCGGCCGTGCCCACGCCCAGCGTGTTCATCAGCAGGCCCATGGGCAAGAAGAACATGTTCGCAACGCTGTGCTCGAAGCCGATGGCGACGAAGGCCGAGATGGGAAGCAGGATGCCGATGATCTTGTCCGTCACCGTGCGGGCGGAGAAGCCGATCCATACGGCCAGGCACACGAAGATGTTGCAGAGGATGGCCTTGAAGAACATGGGCACGATATCGAGCGCCACCTTGCCCGCCGCCACGCTGACGAACGCCTGTCCCACGGCGCCGCCGTTCATGCCCTGGGTGTTCGCGAAGAACACGAGCGCCACGGCGATGAGCGAACCCACGAGGTTGCCCACCCACACGACGCCCCAGTTCTTGAGCAGCTTCGCCCAGCAGATCTTGCCCGACGCCTTCGCGCACAGCATGAGGGCGTTGCCCGTGAACAGCTCCGCGCCGCAGCACAGCACGAGCGCGAGGCCCAGGCAGAAGCAGATGCCGCCCACGAGGCGCTGCACGCCGAACGGCATGGTGGTATCGCCCAGGAACAGGCAGAAGAACGTCGCGCCGAACGCGATGAACGCGCCGGCCAGGATGGCCGAAACGAAGCACTTGCCGCTCGACATGCCCGCCTTCGTGCAGCCGACGCCCTCGGCCTTCGCCTCGGTCTCGGCCGGCGACAGCGCATCGGGCTTGAGCGCGCACAGCTCTTCTTGTGTCATTGCCATAATGAATCCCTTCCTCACCGTATGTTGTTGTCCGATCTCGACCGGGAAGCACGCACCCGGCCGTCAGTCCCCCATGGCCGCATAGCGCGTGAAATCGCCCCCGTCCCGCAAGCAGCCCATCACGTCGTCGAGGGCGGCGCGCACCTCGGGCGACAGCGGATCGAAGAATTCGGTTGAGCGCAATTGAATGCCAACAAACGTCACATTGTCGCAGATACGGTCGAGCTCGCCAAGCAGAAATGTGATGGGAAGCGAATGCGTCGTGATTAAAAACTGCGTCGCCACATCTTCTGCACGCAAACGCCGTATTTCGCCGGGCTTCAGCTCCATCTGCGCGGCGTCCACGAACAGGATGCGGTCGGGCGCGGCGCGGCGCACCACCGCGAGATCGTCCTCGGGCGTCTGCCCGCCGTCCACCACGCACCAGCCCTCGACGGGCTGCTCCTCCAGCAGCTTCGCCAGCATCGGGCCCGCCGCGTCGTCGCCGCGCAGCACGCTGCCGGCGGTCAGCACCACGCCGCTCATGCCACCCTCCTCACCATGAGGTACACCGAAGGCTCGTCGCGCACGTCCAGCAGCAGGTCCACCAACTCCACGAACGGCTCCACCTCGTGCGGCTGCAACGCCATGGCCGTCTTGCCCGGGGCGTCGAACACGTCGAGGTTCGACAGCGCCGCACGGGCCGCCGGAAGCAGCAGCCCCACGTGCGACTTGTCGATCTGTATCTCGCCGAAGCGCAGCACGCCGGCCAGCTTGAAGCGGGCCTCCTCGTCGTCCATGAGCGCCACGATCTTCCCGTACACGTCCGCCGGCATGCTGAGCGCCCGCTCGAAGCAGTCGATGACGCCCGTGTGGTGCCCCACGGCCAGCGTGTAGTACAGCACGTCGGTGGACTCGTCGGGGATGGAGGCGGCGCTGTCCACGAACTTGCGCGTCAGCTTGCGCACCTCCACCGTGCCGCCGTCGACGCGCACCGAGCTCGGAGCGTCGGCGAACAGGTCGGAGAAGGCGCCCTCCGCGCTCATGGGCGCACCCCCAGCACCTTCGCGTACACGACGTCCTTGAGGTCGGCGTATATCTCCGCCTTGCGCGGGTCGGCCTCCCCGGCCACGAGCGCATCGAGCGATCCCAGCACGTCGCCGCCCTCGGGCGCGAGCGCGACCATGAAGCGGTCCACGAGGTCGCGCCCGTAGCGATAGCCCGCCATGCGGCGCGCCTCGCGCTCGAGCTCGGCCCGCAGCTTGTAGGGGATGTCGGCGTGCAGGAGCGGTGCCTGCTCGCCCTCCCCCTCCACGAGCGCCGTGGCGTGGAGCTTCTGCCCCAGCAAGCCGAGCGCCACGGCGAAGCCGTAGATGGTCTGCGCCGGCGACGGCGGGCAGCCCGGGATGTACACGTCCACGGGGAACAGCTTGTCGGTGCCGCCCCACACGCAGTAGTTGTCATGGAAGATGCCGCCCGTGCAGCCGCACGCGCCGTAGCTCACGACGAGCTTCGGGTCGGGCGCGGCCTCGTAGGCGCGCAGGGCCGGCATGCGCATGGCGCGCGTCACGGCGCCCGTGTACACGAGGATGTCGGCGTGCCGGGGGCTCGCCATGTTCTTGATGCCGAAGCGCTCGGCGTCGAACACCGGCGTGATGGAGGCGAATATCTCGATCTCGCAGGCGTTGCAGCCGCCGCAGTCCACGCGGTAGATGTACACCGAGCGCTTGATATCGCCCAGCAGCGCCGCCTTCGCGGCGGCAATCTTGTCGTCGAGCTCCTTCTTGTCCAATCGGTGCTGCAGACTCTCCGGCACCAGATGCGTGTTCGTCATTTTCGTCCTCCCTGCGCGTCCACCGCGCGCTTCGCCGCGATGCCGTCCGCGCGGCGCTTGCACGCGGGGCACACGCCCGCCAGGCGCACCGCGTCGTCGCCCTCGGGCGACGCCTCCAAGCTGCCCAGCAGCCGCACGGCGTAGTCCACTTCCTTGCGCGGCGCGAAGTACCGTCCGCACTCCGAGCACGCCTGCAGCTGGTAGGTGCACGTCTCCACGAGGTCGGCCTTCGTCATGACCGCCAGCTCGAACTCCGAGCCCAGGCGGATGGCCTCGAGCGGGCACACCTCCTCGCACCGGCCGCAGAAGATGCAGCGGCCGTAATCGATGGACCAGGTGATGGTGCCCTCGCGCGTGTCCGACTCCATCTGGATGGCGTTCGGCGGGCACGCCACGGCGCAGGCCGCGCACGCGATGCAGCGCTCCAGGTCGTGCTCGGGCTTGCCGCGCATGTCGGGCGTGGTCTCAAGCGGCGCGAAGGGGTACTTGACGGTCGCGTCGCCGGTTTTGATGATGTTCTTCAGGGTCTTCAGCATCACGTCCCCCTTAATCCTTCAGCGGAGAATGCGTGCGGCGACGGCAGTACGATTCCAGCTGGTTCTTCGTGAGCACCGTGCTCGTCTTCTTGTGCACGTCCACCACGGTCACGCGGTCGGTGCACGAGTAGCACGGGTCGATGCTGCCCACGATGAGCGCGGCGTCGGAGATGGTGTTGCCACGGAACATGTAGCGCAGCACGGGCCAGTTGCTGTACGTGGCGGCCTTCGCGCGCCAACGGTAGCATTTCTGGTTGTCGCCCGTCATGGCCCAGTGCACGTCCTCGCCGCGCGGCGCCTCCGTCACGCCGATGCCGAACTTGTGCGGCGTGTACGTCCAATCCTCGGTGAGGATGGGGCCGGCCGGCGCGTTCGTCATGAGCGCCTCGATCATGTCGAGCGAGTCGAGGAACTCCTCGATGCGCACGAGCGTGCGGCTCTTCACGTCGCAGCCGTCGTGGCTGCGCGCCTTGAACGTGCCCTGCAAGCTCTTGTAGCCGTCGAAGGGGTGGTCGAAGCGGGCGTCGCGCGCGAAGCCGCTGCCGCGCACGCACGGCCCCACGGGGCTGAACGCGCGGGCCACCCGCTTGTCGAGGATGCCCACGCCCTCGGTGCGCGCCAGGAAGTTCGGCGTGCTCAAAAGCTCCTCCACGAGGCCCTGCACCTCGGCGCGCAGCTCGCCCACGAGGCGCACGGTTTCCAGATGCTGCTCGGCCAGGATGTCGCGGCGCACGCCGCCGATGAGGTTGAGGCCGTAGGTCTTGCGGTGGCCGGTGAGCAGCTCGGCGAGGTCCATGGACTTCTCGCGCACGCGGAAGAAGTGCTGGAAGCCCGTGTCGAAGCCGCAGAAGTGGCACACGAGGCCGAGGTTGAGCAGGTGCGAGTGCAAACGCTCCACCTCGAGCACGATAGCGCGGATGAACTGCGCGCGCTCGGGCACGACGATGCCCTGCGCGCTCTCCACGGCTTCGGCGTAGGCCACCGAGTGCGCGCACCCGCAGATGCCGCAGATGCGGTCGGCCAGAAACGTCACGGCGTCGTAGTCGAGGCGCGCCTCGGCCACCTTCTCCATGCCGCGATGCACGTAGAACAGGCGGTAGTCGGCGTCCACGATCTCCTCGCCCTCCACGAACAGGCGGAAGTGGCCCGGCTCGTCGGAGGTGATGTGCAGGGGGCCCATGGGCATCTCGGTGGTCTCGCGCCCATCCGTCTCGGACAGGAACGTGTAGTTCTCCATGTCTGACACCGGCGCGGGGCGCTTGCGGTAGTCCATGGAATCCTTGCGCAGCGGGTACAGGTTGTCGGGCCAGTCGTCCGGCAGCACGAGCCGGCGCTCGTCGGGCAGCCTCACGGGGCGCAGGCCGAACATGTCGCGCACCTCGCGCTCGCTCCACACGCAGGCCGGCACGCGCGGCGTGACGCTGGGGAACTCGCACGTCTCGGGCGACACCTCGGCGCGCACGACGCAGAAGCAGGGGTCCTCCTCTTCCATGGACAGCACGTAGTACAGCGCGAACATGCCGTTGAGCGGCCGCTCGTCGTTGCCCACCATCATGGGCAGCCACCCGCCGCGGCCGAAGTACAAGAACTCGACGACGTCGGGCAGGGCGTCGGTGGCAACCGTGATGGTCACCTGCTCCTCGGCTTGCCACGCGGCATCCTTGAGCACGCCGGGGAAGCGCTCGCGCACCGCTTCCACATGGCTCTCGCCCGCCCGCATCGCTTGTTGTTTCCTCTTCATGACAATCTCCTATTCGGATGCGGCGTCACGCGCGCCCTCGGTCGCGGCGAACAGATCCTTGAACAGCGGCGCCTCGTGCAGCACGTCGGAATCCTGCTGCAGCACGATGGCCGTGGCCTCTTCGACGCCCGCTAGCACCGGCTGCGGCAGCGCCACGCCGAACCATACCACCACGGCCACGAGCACGAACTCGGGAACGAGCGCGAGCGCGCCCACGTCGCCCTTCTTCATGCCCTCGGGCGCGGTTCCCATCACCGAGCGCGTCACCACGCCCACGAGCGCGGCGATGACCACCGTCAGCGCCAGCGCGAACACCACCACGATCACGATGTTGCCCGACACGATGCCGGCCACGAACGCCATGACCTCGGAGATGAACATGGCGAACGGCGGGAAGCACGCGAGCGCGAACAGGCCGATGGCCAGAAGCACGCCCGTGACGGGGGCGACCTTGAGGATGCCGCTGATCTTGTTCAGATCGCGGGTGCCGTACTTCATGAGCACGTTGCCCGACAGGCAGAACAGAAACGCCTTCGTGAAGCCGTGCATGATGCAGTGCAGCAGCGCGGCCGCCACGCCGAGCGGGCCGCCGAAGCCCAGGCACAGCGCCACGACGCCCACGTTCTCGCACGAGCTGTAGGCCAGCTTGCGCTTGAGGTCGTCCTGCGAGAACACGGCGAACGCCGCCACGCCCACCGACAGGATGCCCAGCACGAGCATGAGCAGCTGCGGGAAGGCGGGGCCGATGGCCTGCACGGCCAGGATGTAGAACCGGATGATGATGAGCATGGCGCACTTCAGCAGCACGCCCGACAGCAGGCCGGACACGGGGCTCGGCGCCTCGGAGTGCGCGTCGGGCAGCCACGTGTGCATGGGGAACAGGCCGGCCTTCGTGCCGAAGCCGATGGCGGCGAACACGAACGCGATCTGCATGAGCACGACGTCGAACTGCGACGCGTAGGGCAGAAGCGACGTCCAGAACACGGCCTGGTGCGCATCGGCCATCACGTCGGCGGCGTTCGCGTACACGAGCACGGTGCCGTACAGGCCGAACGCCACGCCCGCCGTGCACACGATGACGTACTTCCACGCGGCCTCGAGCGAGAGCTTCGTGGAGTACGCGCCCACGAGGAACACGGTGGACAGCGTGGTGGCCTCGATGCCCACCCACATCATGATGATGTTGTTGGACAGCGCCACCACGAGCATGGTGAACACGAACAGGCTGAAGAACACGTAGTACTGCTTGACCTGCGAGGGGCTCATGTGGCCGATCTCCACATCGTGGCGGATGTAGGCCAGCGAGTAGAACCCGGTGAGAAAGCCGATGCAGCCGATGAGCGCCACGAACACGCTGCCGAGCGCATCGAGGTGGAACCACAGGCCGATGGCGTTCACGGCCTCGCCCGACGTCACCACCTGCGCGGTGAGGAAGAGCGAGAGCACGAGCACGCCCGCAAGCGATGCGAGATGGATGGCCTCGTACAATCCGCGCGGCACGCTCTTCGACGGCAGCGCTGCCATGAGCAGCGACGCGACGAGCGGCAGCGCCATGAGCACGACGACCAGCATTGCGTAGTCCATGGTCTCCCCCTACCCTTTCAATTCCATGAGGTCGTCGGCGTCGAGCGTATGCGCCGTGCGGTAGATGCGCACGGCCACCACGGCCATGATGATGACCGCGAAGAACGCGTCGGTGGCGATGCCCACTTCCACGAGCTCGGGAGCCTCGGGCGCCAGCAGCGCCAGCGTGACGTGCGAGCCGTTCTCCATGAGGCAGTAGCCGAAGATCTGCTTGACGATGTTGCGCTGCGTCACGATGCACGTGAGGCCGATGAAGAAGTGCGCGAGCGAGATGGCCAGCGCCGGCTTCACCTCGACGGCCGTCGGCAGCGCCACGCCCTGCACCACGACGAAGCACAGGAACACCTCCACGGCGATGATGGCGATGCTCTTCACCGGCGTGAGCTTCGGCGACAATCCCGCGCCCGCGTCGCCCATCTTCTTGCACGCGTACAGGATGATGCCGGGCACCACGAGCACCTTCGTGACGAAAGCCGTGCCGGCCCAGGTGTACAGTTCCGACGACCCCGTCACGGTGCCGAGCGCCACGAACAGCGTGACCAGCACGAGCGACTGCACCGCGTACACGTACGCTGCGCGCGTCGGCGTCTTCGACAGCACCACCAGCATCGAGGTGACGATGAGCAGGCCGCCCAGGATGTTAACTAAGGTATATCCAGTCATGTCGATCTCCTCACCCCAACCATGCGGCGGCGATGAAGCTCGAGCACACCGTCAGGACCATCAGTACGACGAACACGCCGATCATGGGCTTCGGGATGGGGGCCGCGTCGGCAACCGTCGGCGACGGCTCGCCGGGCAGCACGCTGCCCATCCACTTGAGGAACCAGGCGAAGCAGCCCACGGTTTCCAGCAGCGCCACCACCACGATGAGCATGAGCAGCCAGTTGCCCTCGGCCACCGCGAAGCTGCCGGAGAAGATGGCGAACTTGCTGAAGAAGCCGTTCATGGGCGGCACGCCCGCGATGGCGAGCGCGGCGAAGGCGAAGGCCACGCCCAGCAGCGGCTGCTTCTTGAGCACGCCCTTGATCTTGGGCAGCATGCGCGTGCCCAGCGTGTAGCTGAACGCGCCGGCCACGAGGAAGAACAGGGTCTTGGCGAACGCATGGTTGAAGATGTGCATGACGCCGCCCTCGAAGGCCAGGTCGCTGCCGAAGATGTAGAAGCCGAAGCCCAAGAAGATGTACGACAGCTGCGAGATGGTGGAGAAGGCCAGCAGGCGCTTCATATCCTTCTGCGGCAGGTACATGAAGAAGCCGAACAGCATGGTGAGGATGGCGCCGATCACCACGACCCAGCCCACCACCTCGGGCACCTGGCCCGCACCGATGAGCTCGCGGGCGAACACCGCCACGCCCACCTTCACCATGGAGGCGCCGTGCAGGTAGGCCGATGCGGGCGTGGGAGCCTCCATGGCGGAGGGCAGCCACATGTACAGCGGCAGCTGGGCCGACTTGCCCCAGGCCGCGAACAGCACGCACAGCAGCACGAACGCCTTCCACCAGCCGTCGAGCTGCGCGATGGCCGACACGGCGAACGTGCCGGTTTGCAGGTACAGCGCGCCGGCGGCGATGTAGAGGCCGAGCGAGGCGATGTGCGTGAGGATGAGCGCCTTCATGGCCGACTTGCGCGCCGAAGGCGTGTCGTAGTAGCCGATGAGCGCCCACGAGCAGGCGCCCGTGATCTCGAAGAACACGAGCTGGCCCACCACGGTGGAGCTGAACACGACGCCGGCCATGGCGCCGATGAACACGGTGAAGAACGCGTAGAACCTCCGGCGCGGGGCGTCGGCGTGCTCGCGGTTGCCCTTGTTCATGTAGCCGATCGAGTAGATGCCTATCAAGAGACCGATACCCACGAAGCAGGGAGCCAGCAGCACGCTCACCTTGTCGAACACGAGGCCGATCACCTCGGCATCGCCCAAAACGGCGAGCGTCACCGTGACGGATTCCTCGCCGCATCCCGCGAACATCCCCCATACGGCCAGCGTGAGCGCCGTCGAGACGGCGGCCGCGCCGACGCACCACCATTTGGCAGCGCGTTGCGGACTCACCACGATGGCGAGCGCGGCCACGAACGGCACGACGATGGCGGCGATGGCGAGAAGGGACATATCCATTCCTATCATGATTCAGTTCCTCCTCTCCCCTATACGCCCAAGACGCAGAACACGAAGGCCAGCACCGACACGCCCACGACCGTCCACGTCTGCTTGCCCATGAGCTTGTAGCGCACGCGCGCCACGAGGTTCTCCACGAGCGAGCAGGCGAAGAAGATGACGGCCACCTTCACGAGGTAGACGAGCGCGCCCACGGCCAACGCCGGCAGCGTGAGCTCGACGGCGCTGCCGAAGGGCAGGAACACCGCGACGAACCAGCTGACCACGAGGATCTGCTTCATGGACATGGACATTTTGACGAGCGCGAGCGACGGGCCCGAGTACTCGGCCAAGGGACCCTCCTGGATCTCCTGCTCGGCCTCGGCCATGTCGTAGGGCAGCTTGCCCAGCTCCACGTAGCAGGCGATGGCGAACGCCACGCCGGCCACCACGACGGCCACCGGCGCGCTCGCCGACAGCGAGCCGATCATGAGGCCCATCTGGCCCACGTTCGTCGTACCCGTGGCAAGCGCTGCCACGAACAGCGCCAGCATGAGCGACGGCTCCACGAGCACGCCCACGAGCAGCTCGCGGATGCCGCCGACGCCCGAGTAGGCGTTCGAGCTGTCCACGGCCGCCAGCGCGAAGAAGAAGCGCGGCAGGGCCATGAGGTAGATGATGGTGATGATGTCGCCCAGCAGCGGCACGGGGCACAGCCGCGTGATCATGGGCATGCCGCAGGCCAGCACGAGCATGGTGCCGAAGAACAGCGGCGGCATGAGACGCGACACGAAGCTCGAGTTCGCCGTGTGCAGATCCTGGCGCTTGAGCAGCTTGAAGATATCGTAGTAGTCCTGCAGCACCGAGGGGCCGCGCCGCGTGTGCATCTTGGCGCGCATCCAGCGGGCCGTGCCCGACACGAGCGGCGCGAGCAGCACGAGCAGGAGGGACTGCACGATTGCGATGATGATTTCAGTCATGGCGCACCTCCTACTTCACCAGAACGGACAGGCAGAGGAAGAAGACGAGCGCCACCACGATGTAGACGATGTACACGCGGAAGTCGCCCCCTTCGAGCTTCTGCACCTGACGGGACAGCCAGGCGACGAGCGTGGCAACCGTGTCGACGAGGTACTTGTCGCCCACGGTCTCGGCCGCTTCGGCGCCCTTCACCGTTCCCTGGAACAACGCCACGAACTTACCGCTCTGACGCGACACGATCGTGCGTATGCGGTAGAGCGGCTCGAGGAACAACTCCACCTGCGAGGCGAAGCTCGTGGCCACCACGGGCATGTGCGCGTCGGGCGCGTAGCCGCAGGCCCACGGATCCTGGCGCACGCCCTGGCCGCCACGGCCCAGCACGGCGCGCAGCACGATGGGCACCGCGACGAACGCGACGAGCAGCACCGCCAGCAGCGGCGGGGACACGAGCGAGCCCAGCTCCGGGTTCACGAGCGATGCGCCGAGGGCCACCGTCGCGGTCGGGGCCGCGAGCGTCGCCGAGGCGATGTGCTCCATGGCCGGGGCCACCCACGGCGCGCCGATGCCCAGAAGCACGCAGAGCGCCGCCAGCAGCACCATGCCCGCCTTCATGGGAGCGCCCACCTCGCGCGCCTCGGCGGCCGCCTTCGAGCGCGGGGCCGACAGGAACGTCACGCCGTAGGCCTTCACGAAACAGGTGACGGCCAGCGCGCCCGTGAGCGCGAGGGCCACCGCGCCGAGCGCCGCGAATATCTTGACGATGGAATCGCCGGCGAAGGCCGCGTTGAACAGCGACTGGTAGGTGAACCACTCGGACACGAAGCCGTTGAGCGGCGGTATGGCCGAGATGGCCAGCGAGCCGATGAGGAAGCACATGGCCGTCACGGGCATGGCACGCACGAGGCCGCCCAGCTTCTCCATGTTGCGCGTGCCCGTGCTGTACAGCACCGAGCCGGCGCCGAGGAACAGCAGGCCCTTGAACACCGCGTGGTTGAGCAGGTGGTAGAAGCCCGCCATGAGGCCCACCACGGCCAGCACCGGCTGGTTGAGCGCCACGCCGATGAAGCCAGCGCCCACGCCCAGCAGGATGATGCCGATGTTCTCCACCGAGTGGTAGGCCAGAAGGCGCTTGATGTCGTGCTCCGCAAGCGCGTACACCACGCCGAGCACCGAGGACACCGCGCCGAACACGAGCACGACGATGCCCCACCACAGCTCGCAGCCGGAGGCCGACAACAGGTCGAGGCCCACCTTCACGATGCCGAACACGCCGATCTTGATCATGCCGCCCGACATGAGCGCCGACACGTTCGAGGGAGCCGCGGGGTGCGCCTGCGGCAGCCATGAGTGGAACGGCACCATGCCCGCCTTGCACCCGAAGCCGATGAAGGCCAGCAGGAACACGAGCGACGCCACGCCCGGCGCGAACGCCGTCTCGCGGAACGCCGAGAACTCGAAGGAGCCCGTGATGCCCGCCATGGTGAAGAAGGCGATCATGATGAGCAAAAAGCCCACGTGAGCCATGATCAGGTACAAAAAGCCGCCGCGGATGGACTTCTCATCCTGTTCGATGATGACGAGGAAATACGAGGTCAAAGACATCAGCTCGAAGAACACGAGAAACCAGAACGCGTTGTCTGAGCAGATGACCAGGTTCATGGACGCGACGAAGAAGTTCATGAAGAACCCCATGACGCCGATGCCTTTGCCCCGGTATTCGTCCAAGTACGTCAGGCCGTAGATCCACGCCGCGAACGCAAGCAGCGAGATCACGCCCACGAGCAGGCCCGCAAGCGGGTTGAACAGCAGCGTGAACGACGCGAACGAGAACGGCGTTGCCACGCTGACCAGCTCGGCGGGACCGAACACGGCCGCAAGCGCCGAGCCGAAGCCGAACAGCGCCGCGAGGGCGCCGAACACGCAGCCCACCGTCTTGGACGCGTTCTCGGCCCGCTTGAGCACGATCGACACCACGCCTCCGACGCACGACAGCGCGAGAGAGATCAAGAACAAATTCACCGCACTCATCGCGTCCTCCTTATCGCTGCGATCTCGGGCTGCATGGCGTCGTTGGCGCCGGCGGCATGGAGCCGCTTGTCCTTGCCGGCGTCGTCCATGTCGCGCGGCTCGACGAGGGTGAGCGCCTTGGTGGGGCACGCGGGCACGCAGTGCGGGCCCGCCTCGTCGTAGCTGCACAGATCGCACTTGACGGCGCGCGTGTACACGCCGATCTCCCACTGCAGCAGCGGATCCAAACTGGCGGCGAACGTAGGCGTGTTCACCTTGACGCCCGCCACGCCCGCGATGGACGTGCCGGACGGGTGGATGGCTCCGAACGGGCACACGATGGCGCACAGTTTGCAGCCGATGCAGTGCTGCTCGTTCACGTGCACCGCGCCGTCCGCCTTGTCGATGGCGTTCACGGGGCACACCTGCAAGCAAGGCGCTCCCTCGCAGTGATGGCAGGTGACCGCGGCCGACACGTCGCGCGTCATGACGAGGGACAACCGGGGTTCGGCCTGCAGGCCCACCTCCCGATGCCCCTCGCTACACGCCGCCCGGCACGTGCCGCAGCCGATGCACGCGTCGGGGTTGATGGCAATAAATCGATTCACATCCGCTCCTCATCTTGGGTCGGCCCGGGAACGGCAGCGTTCCCGGGCCGCATGGCCTCGGACCGTTAAGCCAGCACAGGCTCGCCCGCCGGCTCCTGCACGCGCTGACGCGCGGCTTCGGCCGGGTCGACGTCCTGGGCGGAAGCGAGATCGGACAGGTCCTGCTTCAACGTCTCGTAGAGCTCCTGAAGATGCTGCTCGGCCCACACCTGATCCTCGATGGCCACCACCTGGCAGGCGCTGAACTTGTCCTCGGGGGTGTGCGAGCGCGGGTCCACCGCATGGAGCGTGAGGTTGTTGCACTTGCCGATCCACCACTGGTACGTCATGTACACCGTGCCCTCGTTGATGCGCTCGTCCACCACCGCACGGCTCATGGCCTCGCCGCGGCGCGAGAACGCGCGCACGAGCTCGCCGTCGCCGATGCCGCGGTTGCGCGCGTCGACGGGATGGATGTGCAGCTCGCCGGGCTCTTCGGCCAAAAGCGACAGGGCGCGGCAGTTGCCGGTCATCGAACGGCAGGAGTAGTGCCCCACCTCGCGCACCGTGCACAGGACGAGCGGGTACTCCTCGTCGGGCAGCTCGGTGGGCGGCTCCCAATTGTGCGCCATGAGGTTCGCGCGGTTGTCGGGCGTCGTGAACTTGCCGCCCAGGTACATGTCGGGCGAGCCCGGATGCTCGACGGTCGGGATGGGCCACTGCGCGTGCCCCGTGCCCTCCATCTTCTCGTACGTGGCGCCGTAGAACGACGGGCACAGATCGCGCATCTCGTCCCAGATCTCCTGGGTGTCCTCGTAGTGCATGGGATAGCCCATGCGGGTGGACAGCTCGGAGAAGATCTGCCAGTCGTGCTTGCACTCGCCCTTCGGCGGCACGGCGGCCGTGAAGCGCTGGAACGTGCGGTCGGACGCGGTGAACACGCCCTCGTGCTCGCCCCAGGACGTGCCGGGGAAGATGACGTCGGCCAGCATGGTGGTCTGCGTCATGAAGATGTCCTGGCAGATGAACAGGTCGAGATCGCCCAGCTGGCGCTTGAGCTCGATGGCGTCGGGCTCGGTTTGCAGCGGGTCCTCGCCGAAGTTGTAGAACGCGTGCACCTTGCCCTCGTCCACGTTGTGGCCCACGTCGGTGAGCTTGTAGCCGTCGTGGTCGGACAGCCGCTCGATCGGCACGCCCCAGGCCTTCGCGAATTTCTCGCGCACGGCGGGGTCGGTGGCCTTCTGGTAGCCCGGATAGAGGTTCGGCAGCATGCCCATGTCGCAGCTGCCCTGCACGTTGTTCTGGCCGCGCACGGGCGCCAGGCCCGAGTTCGGCTTGCCGATCTGCCCCGTGATGCAGGCGAGCGCGGCCAGGGAGTGCACCGTCAGCACGTTCTGCTTCTGCTGCGCCACGCCCATGCCCCAGCCCACGATGGACGACGGCTCGGCGGTGGCGTACATGCGCGCCGCTTGGCGCATCAGCTCGGGGTCGACGCCCGTGATGTGCTCGACGGATTCGGGGGTGTAGTCCTTGATGGTCTCCCACCACTCGTCGAAGCCGTTCGTATGCTCTTCGATGAAGTTCTTATCGTGCAGATTCTCGGAGACGATCGCGTTCATGAAGGCGTTGAGGAACGCGACGTTGCATCCGTTGTTGATCGGCAGGTAGATGTCGGCGATACGCGCGGTTTCGATGACGCGCGGGTCGGCGACGATGATCTTGGCACCCTTCTCCTTGGCGCGCACGATGCGGCGCGACACGATGGGGTGCGATGCGCTCGGGTTGTACCCGAACAGGAAAATGCAGCCCGCTTCCTCCATACCGGGGATCGAGCAGCTCATGCAACCAGAACCGACTGTGTCCATCAGACCGATGACCGTAGGGCCGTGTCAAGTTCGGGCGCAGTTGTCGATGTTGTTCGTGCCGATGCAGGCGCGCGTGAACTTCTGCATGACGTAGTTCGCCTCGTTGCCCGGACCGCGCGACGAGCCCGTGAGCATGATGGAGTCGGGGCCGTACTTCTCCTTGATCTCCGTCAGCTTGCGCGCCGTGAAGTCGAGCGCCTCGTCCCACGTCACGCGCTCGAGCGGCGCGTCCTTCGTGCGGCGGATCATCGGGTGGTAGATGCGGGGCGTGAGGATCTTCGTGTCGTTGATGAAATCGTAGCCGTGCAGGCCCTTCAGGCACAGCTCCCCTTGGTTCGTGAGGCCGTCGAGCCCTTCGGCTCCGACCACCTTGCCGTCCTCCACGAGCAGATCGAGCTTGCAGCCCGCTCCGCAGTAGGGACACACGGCCATATGCTTCTCCATGCTTGTTCCAACCTCCTCTATGCCAACATCGGATTGAGCGGCAGGCTCGAAAGCGTTTCCGCCGCCTGCGCCGCTTCGATATGCTTCTGCTTGACGCCCGCTTCGAGCGCGGTCTCGTCAACGAGCACGAGCCCCTTCGTGGGGCACGCGGCCACGCAGGCGGGGCCGCCGCTGCGATCGACGCACAAGTCGCACTTGATGACCACCGGCTTGTCGCTCTCGCCGATGACCAGGTTGCCTATCGTGGACGTCACGTGCTTCGTGGCAAGCGTCACCGCTCCGTACGGGCAGGCCATGACGCAGCTGCTGCAGCCGATGCACCGCTCGGCGCGCACGCCCACGCGATCGTGGTCGGCGTCGAGGAACAGCGCCCCGGTCGGGCAGGCCGCCGCGCACGGCGCATCCGCGCAGTGATGGCACACGATGGGCGCCGAGACGCTCAGGGTGGTCACCAGGTTGAGGCGCGCCTGCGCCACGTCGTCGCACACGTCGTGCTTGGAAAGGCAGGCCGCCATGCAGGTCTTGCAACCGATGCAGACCCCCGGGTCTGCTATGACGAATTTGTTGCCCATGTTCTCTTCTCTCGTCTCGTCGCTCTTCGTCTGGACGGAACTTCGCGCAACGGGTCTTCGGCGCGATCCCCCTTCCCCCGGTTTCGACCGCTGCACATTTTCTTCAAATTCAGAACTCTTCGCGAGCATAAGCAGCGAATTCTGAGCTGTCAAGGATGAATTTGCCGCGTGCGAACCGCGCAAGAATATTCACTTTTCCCCTGTTCGTATGCATTATTTGCGCTTAACCGCCCCCGCTGGACTCCCCCGCCCGAGCCCTGGTCGATGCCGGGTGATTTTTGGTTGCCGGCCGGCGTGCTTCGATTGACTTGTGGAATTCATGTACTACAATTGAAATACAAGTTATGAAGTTTTACGAAGAGAGGGGTGCAGAATATGGCAAAAGAGAGCGTCGTGCAGGCCCGTATCGATCCCGAACTGAAAAAACAGGCCGAAGAGCTGTACGACTCCATGGGCATGAGCCTGT
>ENA-OQNO01000734-OQNO01000734.1-human-gut-metagenome-genome-assembly--contig:-NODE-734-length-27163-cov-3.934976_pt1 | contig 27163 bp, 24 predicted proteins | sample MGYA00242629_ERZ504880 | MGnify/ENA primary metagenome ERZ504880 (study PRJEB26092, sample SAMD00036377) | human gut metagenome | host: Homo sapiens | study: EMG produced TPA metagenomics assembly of... | reverse complement strand
ACAAGAAGCGGTCCTTCCGTGTGGAATACCGCTTCTCTCTGTACTTCATTCAATGTATCGTAAATGCTCATAAACGTGTACCGTCATTTCCTTTCGTCAACCTGTTATTTCGATTCCCAGATATTTTTTGATATCCTCAAGCTGTTCCGTCGCAAGACGGCGCCCGTCTTCGTAGAGTGCTTCCAGCTTCTTTCTGTCCTGTTCCGTTCTCGACACGGTCACCGGTTTGTCGGGACGGATCACGTAGATTCTGCCCGCCTTTTCCAGTTCATCGATCTCTTCCTGCATCCGGTTGTACCGTTCCGGCGCCTCCTCCAGAGCCTTCAGAAGCCGGGGCAGCGGTTTAAAATACCGTTCATACGCCCGTCTCGTCCATTTATCCACAGGCTTTTTCCTGTAGCCCCGATTCCTGGTCAGTATGACAATTACCTTTTCATATCCCTCATCGATAGCTCTCTGATAGGCGATCGGCATAGAACAGCCGCCGTCCAGATATTTCTTCCCTCCCACGTCGATCATACGCGACATAATAGGAAGGCTGCTGGAGGCCTTCACCGCCTCTATGAAATTCTCGCACTCCCCTTTTCCGAAATATTCCGGTTTTCCCGTCTTACAGCGGGTAGCAACCACCTCAAACCGCTGCTTCGACGCCTCAAAAGCCTCAAAATCAAATGGAATCAGCGTCTCGCTCAATTCCCCAAACAGAAAATCAAAATTAAAGATCGAACGGTTTTTCACCATACTGCGAAAACTCATAAACCGTTTATCATTTACATAATCTAAATCTACCCGGATCGTTCTTCCGATCTGTTTGCTGATATAGCTCATTCCGCACATGGATCCCGCAGAAACGCCATTCACATAGGACATCTCGATCCCCTGTTCCATAAATACATCCAGCACGCCAGCCGAAAATACTCCTCGCAGAGAACCTCCTTCCAGTACTAATGCTCCTTCTGTCATGTCATTCACCTCGCATCCTATTTTATTGCATTTCCTCCCGCGGGTCAATCCCTTTATGAAAAAGCCAGCCAATCTCTCCATTTACAGACCTTCCGCACTTTACAAAACCAGTCTACAGAAACTGGCTCTGATACAGCTGATAATAAGCCCCTCTCTTCTCCATCAGCTCCTCATGGCTTCCTGCCTCCATGATATTGCCCTGGTCGATGACGAAAATCCGGTCGGCCTTTCTTATAGTAGAAAGGCGATGGGCAATGACAAAGGACGTACGCCCTTTTAAGAGCGCCTCGATGCCCTTCTGCACCAGCAGCTCCGTGTGAGTGTCGATGCTGGAGGTGGCCTCATCCAGAATCAGGATGCCCGGCTTCGACAGCATGGTTCTGGCAAATGCCAGCAGCTGCCGCTGGCCGATGGAGAGCCGTGCTCCCCTCTCACTGATCTCGGTGTCATAGCCGTGCTCCAGCTTCATGATGAAGTCATGGGCGTTCACCGCCTTGGCGGCTTCGATCATTTCCTCGTCCGTGGCATCCAGGCGGCCGTATTTAATGTTATAATTAATGGTACCGGAAAACAGGAAATTGTCCTGTGTCATGATCCCCATCTGGCTTCTCAGACTCTTCAGCGTCACCTTCCTGATATCGCAGCCGTCAATCAGTACCCGCCCGTCTGTCGCCTCGTAAAAACGGCTGAGCAGGTTCACAATCGTCGTCTTGCCCGCTCCCGTGGGGCCTACCAGCGCGATGGTCTCCCCCTGGCGTATATGGAAGTTTACATCCTTAAGGATCATGCGTTCCGGCTCATCATCATACGCGAAGGAAACGTGTTCAAAATCCACTGTCCCCTCAATATCCGGCAGTTCCTCCGCTCCCTCACAGTCACGGATTCCCGCTTCCGTATCGATGATGTCGAAAATACGCTCCGCCGCCGATATGTTGGTTGTCAGCTTATTATAAAAATTGGCAAGGTTCCGGATCGGACTCCAGAACATGGCAATATAGGTAGAAAACGCGAGAAATGTACCGATGCCGACCTCGCCCACACCGATGATGCGGATGCCGATAAAATACAGCAGAAATCCGCCGAGCCCCCAGGTAATCTCCACCACCGGGCCGAATCCGTCCGCCACAACAACGGCGTCGATAAATGCCTGGTAATGCTGCTTAACCAGATCGTAAAACACGGCTCTCGTCTCCCGCTCTGCCGCAAAGCTCTGAATCACCCTGATACCGGAAAGATCCTCATGCACGTAGGCATTTAAATTAGAAGTCTTTTTTCTGTAGATCTGCCACCGCTTATGGGCCGTCGTCTCAATGACCAGCATTCCCACTACCAGAATCGGCAGGGTCAGCAAGGCCGCCATGGCCAGCCGGTAGTTCTTGATCAGCATGATGACCGCGACGCAGACCACGGTAATCAGGTCCGGAATCAGCTGAGTCACGCTGTCTGACAGCACATCCTTTAAGGAATTCACATCGCCGATAATTCTGGCCAGTATTTTCCCGGTGGGGCGGCTGTCGAAAAATCCGAAGCTCAGCGTCTGAATATGGCGGTACAGCTCATCTCTGATATTTAGAAGGACCTGGTTTGACACGTCCGACATGATATACATACGAATCTTGGTCCCCGCCAGGAAAAAGAGAAACATGACCACGGCCAGAGCCCCCAGCTTCAGAAGTCCCTTCACATCTCCGGACGCCACACAGACGTTGATGGCATACTCCATCATAATGGGCGTCGCCATGCTGATGGCAATGGTTCCGGCCATAATGAGAAGCACTACCGATATTTGCTTTTTATAGACCAGAAGGTACTTAAACAACCGGATGAGCGTATCCTTTTTCAGTACTTCCTTCTGTTCTTCGTCGATTCTGCTTGTATTTACTGACATGACTGCTCCTCCTCTCCATATTGTACCTGATAAGTCCTGTAATACTGCCCCTTTTTCGCCATCAGCTCCTCGTGGGTGCCGCGTTCTATGATTCTTCCGCCTTCCAGAATCAGGATTTCATCCGCATGGCGGACGGCAGAAATCCGGTGGGCGATGATGATCTTGGAACTGTCCTTCTGCATCTTTAAGCGGCGCTCAATCTCCTTCTCTGTCTCCATATCGAGTGCCGACGTGGAGTCATCGAGAATCAGAAGCGGCGTTCTCTTTGCGATCGCCCTGGCAATACTGATTCTCTGCTTCTGACCGCCGGAAAGTCCGACGCCCCGCTCTCCAATCACGGTATCGTACTTTTCTCCCAGATTCATAATAAAATCATGGGCCTCCGCACAGATGGACGCTTCCTCCACGCTCTCCCACTCGGTTGCGTCCCGGTTTCCCGTCTTAATATTGTCCGTGATCGTGTCAGAAAACAGGAATACATCCTGCATAACCACCGTGGTCTGGCTCCTTAAAAGGGTCAGTGGCAGCTTCCGGATATCGATGCCGTCCAGCAGAACTTCTCCGTTTGTCACGTCGTAGAATCTCTGGGTTAAATTGACGATGGAGGTCTTTCCGGAACCGGTCACCCCCATGATTCCCAGCGTCTTTCCCTTCGGCAGGGTAAAATCGATGTCTGTCAGAATCCTCGAACCGTATAAATCAAAATCCACATGCTTGAACTGAAGCTCTCCCTCGATCTTTTCAGGAATCACAGGCGCCTCCGGTTCCTTGATATCCGGCTTCTGGGCCATGATCCGTTTGATCTTCTTATGGGAAGCCATGGCCGCAGCAAAATCATTGCTGAGCCATCCAACCATCTCCATCGGCCAGATAATATTGTTGGCGTACTCCGAAAATGCGCCCAGTTCTCCGATGGTGATCCGTTTCTGAATAACCATGATGCCGCCGACTACGATGATCGCCATCAGCATCACCGTGGAAAGAAAGGAGACGTTAGGCTGATACTTTACGATCAGCTTCGCCTGCTCCATATTTAAATCGTAATACCGCTTGTTGTGGCGTTTGAACCGGTCAATCTCGTAATCCTCTCTTGCAAACGCCTTCACCGTCCGCACACCGGCCAGGTTCTCCTGAGCGACGGTATTGAGCTCCGCCGTCTGCTCACTGATCTTGTCGTAGACCTGGCCAAGACCATTCTCCATCTTTAAGCCGTACCAGGCGATTACCGGCATAACGAGCAGCGGAATCACCGTCAGCACCGGGCTTAAGCGGAACATGCAGGTCATGATAATCACTGTGTGAATGGTACATTCGATGATCAGCATTCCGACAAATCCCATGGCATTCCAGATTCGGTCCACATCGTCCTTGACACGCGCCATCAGCTCACCGGTGTTATGGCTGTCGAAATATCCCATGGACAGCGTCTGGATATGGTCGAAAAGATCCTTTCTCAGGCTGCTCCCGATACCCGACGCCGAATAATCAAAGATAAATTCCTTCATGTACTGGAAAATGGCTCTTCCAAGGCCGATTCCCAGAAGCCCCAGCAGCAGGCGCATGAGCATCTCCATCTTTCCGCCGACGATGACATCGTCAATGATGTGTCTCGTTATCTGAGGCGACGCCGCATCCAGCAGAATGCTCACTACCATGGCCGCTATGGCCACCACATACAGGATCCCGTACTTTTTTACATACTTCCCTAAATTCCTCATGTTGCTCCCCCTTTGTCTATACTGTGCCATATCAAGTCAATCGCAGTCCTGGAACGTGTTAAAAACTGCCCGGTCTGCGAATTACCTCAAAAAACAGGAAAAAGCCGTCAAAAACAGCAAATTGCGGCTTTTGACGGCTTTCCACCATAAAAATAACCGCAGTCCAGTTCAGACTGCGGCATAGTTACTCAAATTCAGATAGCAAACTGACTTCCATACGAAATAATGGCTGATCAGAGACCGAATTCTTTCCTGAGGCAGACTGACTGATTGTTATTGTTTATAATTCCACTGCTAATTGTACGAGATTTCATATTTCTGCCTCCTTTTCCTTTAATCGGTAATCTAGATACTAGAATACTGCCACTTTTCCGTTCTGTCAAGCACTTTCTGTTTTTCATGATCAGCTCTCAATATTCCAGTACAACTTCAATCCTGTCTTTCCCGCGGTTGTAATAGTAAACCTTCTCAGACAAAAAGTCGTCATCCGACGGCATCTCCCTGTTGAGATCCTTTAAACTCTCCCGTATCGTCTCCGGATACACCTTTTCACAGTTATGGATCGCTGCCTCGTGCATGCTGGTAAACGCGATGTACAAATCGTTCGCCATCATTTCTCCCAGCCGCTTCGCCACGCCGGGCAGAAAGATGGCCACCGCTCCGTTGATCTGGCTCTTAGTCGTGACGAACGTAGCGCAGGCGCCGCCATCCATCCGGACGCAGCTATCCCGTTCCATAAAAATACCGTAGTCCTCATCCTCAAACCGTTCGACGTCGAGCCAGTTGAAGAGACGCGGCGGAAACAGCCTGTATGTATTCTCCATGGCGTCCTTCATCACCTGTTCCCGGCTCCTGTTCCATCCGTCAAATACCACCTTCGGCACCATGGAGCTCGTGTACAGTCCGCTGAAATTCCCGATGCTCACATAGAGTGTCAGCGCAATATCCCCCGTCACCTCGCAAACGCCTTCTTTCAGCTTCTCCATATTCTTCTCATAGTTCAGAGGGCGGATGACCAGATACTCCCGAATGGACTCATAGTCCTCCATATGCCCCAGCGGACTGCTCTTCTCAATATCCCTGCATCGTTCCAGACAGTCGGAAGCCTCTGACAGCAGCTCCTCCATGGTTTTCCCCAGCCGGAAATCCTGGTAGATCTCCGTCATATGGAACCGCTGGATATGGATCCCGGGACCGTCCCCTCTCAACTCCACCACCAGTAAATCCTCCGGTTCTTCTTCCTCACCATCTTTTTGCAGCGTAACCTTCGCGCCCCACTCCTCTGTCATCAGAATCAGAAACGCCTGAAACTGCTCCACAAACTCCAAATACTCTTTTGTTTCTCTCTCTTTTTTCATCGTGCATTGCCCTTCTCTTTCTTAAATTTCCTGTAATCATGAGAATTTCATGGATTAAAGGATTTGTAAGGGAATTTAAAAATGCCCGGCATTTCGTGGAAATACGCGCAGCCCTCCACCATCAGGAATGCGGGAAAACGCGCAACCGTATGATTCTATCTTTTATTATACGTTTTAAGCGTGAAAATTACAATACTGGAAACAGATTGCCGAACCGGCAGAACAGAATCAGAACTTCAGAATGATATTATTATAAACCGGAACTCCGGCTCTGTCAATGGCAACCGGCTCCTGCACCCCTATATTTTTCTTACAGTTCACGGCCCTGTCAGCCCCTGAACTGCAGCCCGCTTTCGACAGGCTTCGTCATATCAGACGGCCGGCGCGTTCCCCGCGGCCGGCCGTCTGTCACTGCTGTCTAATCTCTCTCAATTCTAATCTCTCCCAATTACAAAACTGAAAGTAATGTCGTGTTCACCGCTTACGCAGTATTCCGGATAAACCGGCGCGCCCCAGCTGTCATCTCCGCCGACGCCCCGCATGGCCGCCAGGATCGTTACGACCGTATACCGCGGCTGCGGCAGTTCCTCCAGGTGAGCGGCATGCTCCAGCTCCTCCGCCGTATAAGGAAGAACCGATCCCTCAAAAGGACGTCCCTGCGCGGTAAACCGAATGCTGTGTCCCGCTCCGTCCGTCACCTTCATCCATCGGATTCCGGTGCGGTTTCCGCATTCCTGCGGAACGAGATAGCGCGATACGCTGTTCGCCGCCGTATCCTTAAAGATTCCGAGGCGTGCGCCTGCGTTTCTGTCACGGTAATTCTCCTCCGGTCCCCGGCCGTACCACTCGAAATCACCACCCGTTCCGCTGATGCGGAATCTCATGCCGAACAGCGGCAGCTCCGGCAGTCCTTCCCGTCCGAAGTAGTGAGCCGTGGTTTTAATCCGGCCTTCTCTGTCCACCTCGTAAACGACCTCCGTCACAGTCTCAGGAATCGTTGGCAGGCGGTAGGTATAGGCGACACGAACGCTGTCTTCCCCTTCTTCCACCACGCAGGTTTTGCTGTCGTAAAGCGGAAAGCTTCCGGCGCCGTACCAGGCGGCGCTGGATACGGAGAATTTATTGCCTTTGTCGTTATCCGTAGTCGCTCTCCAGTACACAGGCATGGGAATCTTCCCAATCCACTCCCGTCCGTCATAGACGAGGGATACAATGCCGCCCTCCTGCTTCGAGAATATTATGTGGAATCCATTTCCCTTCACGCCAATATTTACATCACCGTGAATAACAGTGAACGGAAGGCGGTCGTTATCAGTGTGACACTCTTCAACGAAGTTCTTACCAACACAAGTCTCACCAACACGGTCCGCACCAGCACCAGCAGCGCCAGCATCAGCACCGACAGCGGATAGTAAATCATTGGCTTATCGTAAATCGGCAACAGTTGCTTCGATACGCCGCGCGTAATCGGATGCAATCGGGTGCCGGAACCGCCCGCCAGGATAATACCTTTCATGTCTGCCTCCGCTGAAAATTAGCCTTTCAGACCTAAACGCTCGCCCTGATAGCTGCCGTCCTGCACCTGCTTCCACCAGATTTCATCAGCCAGATACCACTGCACCGTTTTACGCATTCCACTTTCAAAGGTTTCCTGCGGCAGCCAGCCAAGTTCATTGTGTATTTTGGTTGGGTCTATCGCATAACGCCTGTCGTGCCCCGGGCGGTCTTTCACAAAAGTAATTAAATCCTCACTTTTGCCTAATGCTTTTAAAATAATTTTCACAACATCCAAATTACTCTTTTCGTTATGCCCGCCTACGTTATAAACTTCGCCCTCATGTCCCTCGCGGATGATTAAGTCTATTGCACTGCAATGGTCTTCAACATACAGCCAATCGCGCACGTTAGCGCCATCGCCGTAAACAGGCAGTGCTTTATCATGTAGGGCATTAATAATCATTAAGGGAATTAACTTTTCCGGGAAATGATACGGTCCATAGTTGTTGCTGCAGCGAGAAATCGTTACCGGTAAACCATACGTTCTGTGATACGCCAAAACAAGTAAATCTGCACTCGCTTTAGATGCAGAATACGGACTTGAAGTATGCAGCGGTGTTGTTTCCGTAAAGAACAAATCGGGTCTATCTAACGGCAAATCACCGTATACTTCATCCGTACTTACCTGGTGGTAACGCTTAATGCCATACTTGCGGCAGGCATCCATCAACACGCCCGTGCCGATAACATTAGTCTTTAAAAACAGTTCCGGTTCTAAAATGCTGCGGTCAACGTGGCTTTCCGCCGCAAAATTTATCACAACATCAGGCTTTTCTGTTTCAAACAAGCTATAAATAAAATCACGGTCAGCAATATCACCACGCACAAACTTAAAATTCTGCTGCTCCATAGCACATTTTAGGCTGCTTAAATTGCCCGCATACGTCAGCTTATCCAAACAAATAAATTCATTTTCCGAATGATGTTTGAGCTGATAATATATAAAGTTACTTCCTATAAACCCGGCCCCGCCGGTAATGATGAGTTTCATTGGTTATTAATTACCATCTCTTAAAGTTTCTAACCACTTTTCCTCTATCTTTAGTACTAAGCTTCTTTGAATATTATTAACTTTATAGTTCAAACTAAGTTTATTAAAAATTCTCTTTTTTTCATCAAAAATTTTATTTCCTCCAAAGCTTGCCGCTTTTTCTAACTCTTTAGGTGGCGTAAAATAAAATCTACATTTTGGACGCATATTATCATTTGTAAACTCAAGCAAAAAAAATCTCTCATTATTATTCAATTGATTATATCTAACTCTACATTCTTGTTCATCTCCGTTATTAAATAAATTAGATGGGAACAAATTATTACTTACAAAATGAAATAAAACTCCTGCATCATTAGTTGCTACAAAGTTTGTAACAACAGATTTTATATTATTAAGATAGGTTGTAACATATATATTATTGAAATCTTTAAAGTCTTTTAATGTAACAATATCTGTGCTATCATTGCTATTTATACCTGAAAGTTGCTTTTTTAGATATTCAAAATATATTTTTCTATTATCTGCTTTGATTTCATGTTCTTCTAACTTCAATATGCTATTTTTAATTTCTCTAATTATAGGATTGTTGAGGTAAGAAATAGTCTTAATTCCATGTGCATAAGCTAATTTTTCTGCTTCTTTTTGAAATCCACTAGCTGAAAAATAAACTCCAAATTCCATATAACGAGGTTTAAGCATAGTATAGTTATATTTATTTTGTTCATTAACAATATAATTTTCTTGTATATCTTTTATAACTCCAATAAATTCACGTATTTTTTCTTTATGAATAGACTCACTATAAAACTTTACTTCGCCGATCATTCTTAGCGGAAACATAAATGACAAATTTACACTATAATCAAAAGGACAGTCTATCTGATGCCAAGTTCCTCTGCCTTTTATTTATGTTACATTATTTTTATTACATCTTATATATTCTTTATTATATTCATCTTCCTTAATAATTTTAAATCCATTATTTTGAAGAAAATAAACTATAGCCAGTTCAAATAAATTTCCTCTGATTTGCCCTCTAACTAAATTTGTATCTTGTTTCATAAATATCACCTAATTATGCTTATAGTTACAAACTAATTTGTTATTATAAGTATATCATATAATAAATTAATAAAGAAGTTGCTTTTAAAAACTAAAAATGTCATATTGTAAACTTACAAATATATTTATGCAAAAAACAAAAGTTCTATTAATACTATTTCCAATCCCAATGTCTATAAATTCTGTTATAGAAAGTACGAAAATATATAGCAATTTATTATATATATTTAATACTTTATTATGAATCATTAAATACAATTTTTAAAATAAATGCAGTAATTAAAATATTGTTAATTATAATATTCCAGTTTAGGCAAATTTGCTAATGTATTCATCTAACTTATAAAATTCAAAACAAATAATTTTTCTTCTTTTAATCAATAAATTCATATTCCAGATGATACTTATATATAAAGTTACTTCCTATAAAGCCAGCCCCGCCGGTGATGATGAGTTTCATGGACTAATTTCACAATTCTATTTTTTGATAAATTTAATTACAATATATTTATTTAAAAATATTTTTTGATTATTAAACAAAATGCCTGGAAATATTTCTAAATTTTCCAGATTCTTATAACCATTAATATTTTCTAATTCAATACTTTCTATATCCAAAATTATACTATTTATCAATTTATTTCTTTCTTGATCATAGCCATAATTAATTTCTAATTTATGTACTTTAATTAAGTACTCATTATTTTTATCATCAATTATATTTATAATCATTAATTCCTTATTTATTACTTGGCAATCGTTTATTAATATTTTTATACTATATTGAGGCAGATAAATATAAAACATAGATGACAATAAATTAATATTTTTAGCAATTGTAAATACTTCTAAATATTTATATCCATCTGGTCTACTAGTAATTTGAATCTCTTTATCTAATGCAATTAAATTATATTCTTTTATTTTTTCAGTATCTTTATTTGCTTCGATAAGTTCATTAAGAAGCAAATAACATTTATCGATATCTGGTCTGCTATCAAAATGATCTTTAGTAGCTAATTCCAAAAATTCATGTAAAGGTTCTAATGTTTGCAACTCATCATAATAATTATTAATTATTGTATCTTCAGTCAAAAAAATGTCTTTTCTTTCTCTCTTATATTCGCCGCTAAAGCACATTTTATTTTCAGTTAAAATCATCCATACAGTTTTTGCAAATTCATATACATCAATGTGTCCTAAAAACAAGTTCGTTTTTTATACGCAAATCCCTTTACACATTCAGGTGGTTTAGTGTTTTGTGGACCAATTCCTTCATTTATTTTAGTTAAAGAATCAAAATCTTCATTCCAAACTAATCCAAAATCACTTAAATATACATTATTATCTTTTATAAAAATATTTTGAGGTTTTATGTCTCTGTGAACATACTGCATTTCATGAACAGCTTTTATACATTCAGCAATCTGTAAAATATAAGCATATTTTTCCTTAAATCCAATTTTATTATTAATAATATAATCCCATAAACAAATAGCCTTAGGCATTACATACCAATCCAAAGTTTTAGTTAATTTATAATCGATTATATTTAAAACATACTTATTATTAAAGTCCCTATTTAATTTAATTACTGTCTTAACTTCTCTTAAAAATCTTTCTTGCTTATCCGATTTATTTTTACAATATTTATTTAATATTTTTATTACATAATCTCCATCTAAATCTCTACTACTTATTTCATAAACAAGACCATTACCTCCTTCTGCTATAAATTTGCCAACCTTAAAAGTATATTTTTCTCCACGTAAACTTTTTCTAACATAATCATTTCTATAATCTCTTTTATTAAAATTCATGTTCGGCACGCTCTCTATTCAATTTCGCTTGTTCATTATAATACTTACAAATTTCAGTCAATATGCTTGCAGTATGCGGATATTCTAATTTACATCTATCTGCATATTTTTTATACTTATTAGCTAAATCTATTTCACTTTGACCAGCGTCAACAATATGCACACCTCGCGAATTATGAATTTCTAAAATAAACCCTTTATCTATATCTTCATTTTTATAATAATCCAATATATAACAAATTTCTTTATTAGGCCAATAATCTAAATTTTGGGGAGCATGTGCTAAAAACTGACCTAAATACTGTAGACCAATTTCTTCTTGTCCGTTGTTTTTAGTTTCGTTTAAAAATTCACAGCACCATTTTTTTAGTTTTTCCAGTTCAATGGTATTATCATCGTTTACACAAGGACAGAATTTTATATTATACAATATATGCCATGCACGTTTTGCTAAATTTTCCTTTTCCTTTGTAATTTCTTCATCAATATTATTATTCGATTTATATAAATTTTTCAAAAGCGATGCACTATTTTGAGGATTATATGTTAATTCTTTATAAAGATATTTAGGTTTTATATTATCATACCTACAATCAAATATTTGTATATAAATTTCTTCTAATTGAATAACTTTTTGTAATAACTCCTTGTCAACAATATCGTAATTATATATTTTTTCAAAAACTTTCAAAATTTTGTAATCTATGTTTACATCTTCAGAAATATTTTTAGGATTATATAATAAATTAATTAAAAAATCAACATAAACATTTATATCAAATTCACTTTCAGTTAACCAATAATAAACATTACGAAGATTATTATGCCCAATAAGCTCTATTATGCATTTTTCTAAAATATCTTTATTTTTGTTATTCGGAAAAATTATTGCATTACTCCAATAATAATCCTGTTCAGTTTTCGACAATGTTTTTATATAATCAAAAATTACCTTATTAATATCTAACGCAAACAAAAGTAACATTTTATATTTTATATTTTTATTTTTAAACTCATTTTTCAAAATATCTAATATATATTTTATTCCGTTGCATTTATAAACTCCATATATATACCCCTTTAAAATTTCATATTTCTCATTGTTATATAAAAAATCTAATAAATCAAAATCTACAACGGGCTTACTTCTAAAAATAACTGTACCAATGTAAAAATCATCTCTTTTGATCATATTTAAAAATTTATATATATCACTAGTTTTATTATTATAAATTACTTTTAAAATTTCTATTTGCTTATCTTCTCTTTTTTTTTAATAATCATTAATAGAATCTTTCCCATTTGTATAAGGAATCGGATTTAATGGATGATAAGCACCTGTTTCAAAAACATATAAATAATTATAGAAATTATTACTATATCTTATATTATTAAAAATTAATTTTTCCACATCATCAACATCTTCTGGCTTTATAAATTTATTGGGTATATATCTATATCTATATATAAATTCTCTTATAACTTTGCTAAATTCATATTTTTTTTCATCGTCAATATCATTCTTTAAAATATCTTTTATTTTTTCAATAACAATATCCTTATATCCATATACCAAAAACATACCATCATCAAAAAAAGTTATCCATTTATTTAAATCTTTTCCTGCAAATTCAAAAGCCAGTTTAAAATATTTTTTATATGTATTTTTTATATTATTTGTATCATTTATTTGATTAGCTATTTCATACGATAAATATAACGGTTTGTTTAACGTATCATATACTACACCCATAAAAGAAGGTAAAATATCTTTTAAAATATTCCAGTTAAAATAATCTTTTTTTACATATAATTCTAATAACTTTATTTTTTCTTCAATTGTTAATGCAATTTCATTATCCCATGCACAAAAGACTCTCTTTAATGTATGTGCAGGGGAATTTACTATTTTAGATTTTAACGGATAAGAAGACAATATTTCTAAAATGTTAATACTTCTCACAACAAAATCATTTAAAAATAAAGCTTTCTCAAGTGCATTTATTAAATAAATATAACTATTATTACCGAAAATTGAATTATCTGCATTGGTAAACAGTTGCCAAATTGCAGAATCACGTTTTTTTATTTCATTTTCTACCCAGTTAATAAAAACATCAGGAGCGGCTTCAATTAAATACGGGAAAAATTCTGCATAATCATCAATTTTTTCTTTAACAGTCACAATATTCAAAACTTCTTTTACATAATTAGAAACAATTTTAGATAAACTTTGTCCTTTTATAAAATTATTATTACCAAGAATATTCATTAAAATGAGGGACTTTAGTATACCTTTTTTTAACGATAAAGAATATACCCCGCTATCTACTTGTCTAACTGTTCCTATTAATTCATTATTTTTATCAGAAAAAACTTCAACAATTATTTTTTTCAGGATATCTAAATAGTCAGCATTAATATAATTAATCAAATGATACCAAGCTGTAAATAATTCCGTAACCCTATACTCTTTACCAGTGTATTTTACATAACTTATAATAAAAGGATCTTTTGAATTTATACAATATTGCAGATCACTAATATATTCATTATAAGATTTTCCGGATAACTTCTCTAAAATTTTTCTATCATTTTTATTTTCACTCCAAGATGATAACAATAATGCAGGTAACAATAAAGAGTAATTTGAAGTAATCCATTCTGGTTTATTAAATACACCTGTTAATAACTCTCTTTTTAACGCCGGAAAAATACCGTTAGTTTTATTTATAATCCTATTAGTTTCATCAGAATTTTTAACATACTTATTCAATTTTTCATATAAATTATTTCTAATTCTATTAGGAATTTCTATTACAGTTTTATTTATAATATTATCTTCATCACTCAAAATATAAATAGTTTTATTTCCTAAAATTGGAATTATATTATTACTATAAAAATATGGAATTAAAATTTTATTTTTACATTTATTTATAAGCTTATTCCAATTTTCATTATCTAACACTACATAAACATCATCAGTATTTTCAATTTTATCTTTTAATAATCTAAGAGTATAATATAGTCCTTCTTCTTTTGTTTTAAATTTTAAATATACTGAATCTTGCTTATCAATAGTATCAATAATTTCTTTATCAATATCATTCTCACCATAATCAAAAAAATCAAAATCAATCCTATATTTACAATTATTTCTCAACCAATTTTCTTGAATAAATGAAATTTTTAAAACAAAATTTTCAACATTATTCCTTTCTTGCATAACATTTGCAGTAATACGGGTATTATCTTTTATCTCATCAATATCTTTACCTATCTCATTTAATAAAACTTGTTCATAAATTTCTGGATAATCAGACCTTAAATTTACTTTAAATTCATCAATAAATATTTTTACCGCATTTTTTATATCCTCTTCATCAGCATCATAATCATTAAAAAATTTAATCAAGTTTTCTTTAATAATTTCTATAATATTAAATCCATTTTTACTTTTAGTTATATTTGCTAATTTTTTTATATTATCTTCTGAAAATAATATATTGAGTTTATCAAATAACTCTGAACCATTATCATGTTCAAATAGTAAAATTACTTTAGCGCTATTCTGAAACACTTCCTGCCATTTATGACTATTAATGGTTCTTTTAAAAACTGATACTATTAACGGAAAAACGCTTTCTGACAACATTTATATCACTCCACTAAAATAATAAATTATAACTATGGTTGTATTATACCATATCGTCTATTTTTATAGGCAAATAAATTAATAAAAACTGTACCAAAAATTATGTTTAACAATTTTGTAGTACAGTTTTTCGTAAATTGCTGTCTATTTATAAAATTTCTTTAATATGTCATACAATCCACACTCAACTAAAAATTTTTTTAATTTATATTTTTTAGGATAATATCTCTCAACCAGATCCCAACCATCTACTGATAAATTATTTAAAAAGTTATTTCTATTTTTATTAATTTTCGTGGATTTTTCTATTAAACTATTATATTTTAATATTTCTGTATAACTAATACTTTTTAAATCTTTTAAATTATTTATAACATAGTTTTTCCCAGTATCTGTACAAGCTGTAATGCAAGAAGTACCATATTTCCCGTCGCCTTTATAAATAGCATACCAATCACCAATAATTATATCAATAGCTGCCGTTAACCCTTTACAATCACATTGACCGCAGCTATTTCTTGTAGTTAGATTGTATACAATAGAAGCCTCCATCCATTTAGAGGAAGGAAGGAAGGTAGGTAGGTAAGTAGTACTTCCATCTTCATACACATATTTACAATATGATTTTTTGTACCCTTCTTGAGACTTATCCCTAAAATTTACTTCCTTTAGTTTACTTCCATTTTTTTTAGCAAGATAAGTTTTATGAGTTTCCCATGCTTTAGGAGAAGCAACACCATGGCAAATAAGCGCAACGATAGTTAAATTTTTTCTAAAATTTTTATTTATCTTTAAAACTAAATTATTTATAGCTATTGCTTGGCAAGGTGTTCCAGAAAATAAAACTTTTCTATTTTCTTTTAATAAATTTATAATTTCTTTATAAACTTTGCCAATATTGCTTTGAACATATTTAGAACCTTGCAATTTATATAAATCATCCATATCATTAATTATTATATGTTCAGCCTGCAAATTATTATTCCAACAACAACCACAAACATAATCACCTGTTTTCAGAGCTGCTTTGGCCATTTCGTAAAAAGCTCCACCTGAAGAACTTTTCATAATACCGTCTTTATCTTTTGAAGAATAAAGCCATGAATCATTTAAAACTTTATCAGCTTGAAAATCTTGTTTAGTAATATGCGGGCAAACTCTTTCACATAAACCACAATCAATACATTTTTCTATATCTATATGAGGAAATAAAAATCCTGTCTCATCGCACTGCATTGATATTGCCTGAACCGGACAAATATTATAACATGCCGCACAACCACAACAATATTTATCAAAATCAAAATTAATCATACTTCACCCATTTAACGCTTCTTTCAAATAGTTTAAAGAATCTTTGCGTACTAAATTTATTTTTTCTTCCAAATCATTAAAATCTGTATTAAAAATGCAGCCTATATCTATACTATCAGCATTTTGTAAATGATCTGTAAAGTTTAACTGCTTTAAGAGCGATTCCATTCTTACATCAGGTCTATTATCATCATACACAGATATATATGGTTTATGAAAAATTGTCGAAAAAACAGTGCCATGGAAAGAATTAGTAACAACAAACTCAGCATTTTTTATCATACTAATAAATTCACAAGGTCCTACATCAAGTTTACGTTCTATACCAGAAAACATTGCTCGAGGAGGAGGAACTATATTAAAAACAGGCAATCCTAATTTTCTACTGATTATCTTCGCCGCATTAATAACACTTTTACTACCATTCCAAGAAAATAATAAAATATATTTTTTACTTATCTGCTTGGGTGCGCAAATCTTTTCATATTCTTTCTTATCTAAAAGCAGAGTTGGATCTATACATAAACTTACATTTAAGCCTCTTTTTCGTAGATATTCCACTCCACTAGTTTCTCTAACAGATAATTTATCAAATTCTTTAAGCCACGGAATAAATTTATCCTGATATTCATCAGCTTTTTGTACCCATTTACCAAAAGAAGCTGCATAAGATATTCTTTGTTGTTTTTTAGGAAAATTTAAAAAATAAATCCAGTTTGCAGCGTACCTTGAACTTTCATCCATATTCCATATTTGGTCACTGCCACAAATAATAGTATCATAATTTACAGCATTCTCAATAACCTCTTTTTCTGTTCTATACAAAGGGCTTTTTACTAAATATCTATCTGTAAAATCATCAAAAAGTTGTTGTCTTTTTAGTAAATCAGATTTATAAGGTAATCGTGTAAAAATTTTTATTATCTCTTTTAATGATTTTGGATTACGCGAAAACATTTCGCGCGTTGATAAAAAGTCTTCAGTTTCAAAATTTATTATTTCACAATTACCAACAAGCTTATTAACTGTTGTCATCAATGCATATGCTTGTAAACTTGCACCATAGTTAAATCCAGTATGATAAGTAAGAATTCCTATTTTTTTCATTAAATAAACTCCCTTGTCTATATTTTTACATAATTCTACTATTTAAATATTCTTGTAAATCGTCTCTCTTTATTGGATAAGTACCTACTTTGCGTACTACTATACCTGCGGCAAAATTTGCCAAATCCATTGCTTCTTTATATGTAAATCCGTTTAATACGGAATACAAGAAAACAGCTGCAACAGTATCTCCTGCTCCTGAAACATCAAATACTTCTCTAGCTAACGCCGAACTATGTAATACCTCTGTATCATTTACTAATGTTATCCCCTTTTCGCTTCTTGTAACTACTACATTTTTTATATCATATTTATCTTTTACATTTTTAGCCATAGTAACTATATCATCATCTATATTATGACATTTATACCCAGATACATCGCATAATTCTTTTAAATTAGGTGTTATAAAATCGCACCCTCTATACTTGTCCCAATTGTACCCTTTAGGATCTATCAAAACACAAATTCCATTATCATGAGCTAATTTTATTATCCATTTACAAAATTCTTCTGAACAAACACCCTTAGCATAATCAGAAATAATGATTCCATCTAAACCAGATTTTACTAAATTATTAATATTTTTATATAAACTAACAGTATCATTATTATTTAAACTATTAACATCTTCAAAATCCATCCGTAGCATTTGTTGTTGAGCACCTATTATACGTATTTTAGTAATTGTTTTTCGTAAATCACTCAATATAACTGCACGGTTATCAATTTCAAAATTTTTTAAAAGATCAAGTAACTTATTTCCATTATCATCATTTCCGATAACACCAGAAATAAAAACATTAGATTTAATGCCAGCTAAATTTGCTGCAACGTTAGAAGCACCACCTAACACATTCTTACTATCACAAATACTAACAATAGGAACTGGAGCTTCTGGAGAAATTCGAGTAACTTTCCCATATAAATATCTATCAAGAATTATATCTCCTACTACTGCAATATTTGTATCATGCGAATTTAACTTATTAAATCTTTCGACTAATTTAGATATCATATTCACATAACTCCTTTTTTTGTTAATCGAAGTACTTCAATTTTATTTAATAATTCTAAAAATCCCAATTTTATTAATGCAAATAATGTTATTCCTAATTCTTTATGCGTTTTTAACGGCCAATACCAAACATTAAAAATACTTTGACTTAACAATGGACCTAAAATAATTCCATAAATTTGCAAATTAAACTTAGCTAAAAATATATAAGTAAGTATTACACTTAATAACGAAGATGCAATAAAGCTTTTTAAATAAATTATTCTATTTGTACATGAAAAATATGAAGTATATAAATTACGGAAATTTATAATGAATTGGTAAAGAAATATACCTAATAAAATATTATTGGTCAAAACCACTTCTTCTTTTATATATTTCAAAAATGGATTAATAAATATAATTGATATAAAAGTTCCACACAAAAATAAAATTATAAATGATATGACAATGACTGCCATAGTTTTTTTTAATTTAAGAATTTCTTTATTTATATAGGCGGACTGTAATTGTGGCTGATAAGCAATATATAAAGTACTAGAAATTACTGCAACTGCTGTAGCTATTTGTATTCCTAAAGAAAACGCACCTGTTTCGCTCAAAGACAAATATAAGGAAGCAAAAATTACACTTACTTGACCACAAAAATAATTTGTTATAGAAATTAACCCATCGCGCCATGCATTATGCCACACAATAAAAAATATACTTTTTAATTCTGCTTTATTATATATTATTTTTATTTTTTTTAAGTTTACTCCTATATTACAATACTTATAGAATTTATATTTACCCAAAACTCTAAAAGTAACGCCATAAAACAAATATCCCAAACTAACACCAATTATTCCAAATTCTGCTACTAAAAATATAACTGTAATTATAATTTGCCCACAACGTGCAATTACAGTATTTTTATTCACATCCGTAACGGCACCTACACCGCGTAAAAAAGATGAATAATAGCCATAATATAAATTTAAGAAAATAGCTATTGAATAAATTATCCATGCTATGAAATGCTGTATACCCGTAATAGGCAAAGAAATATATTCTATATATAATGACCCTACAGTTAGCATTAAAAGTAAAACATAACCAGCTATTATTCCATAAATAAATTTACAAACTAATAATATCTTTTTTAATAAATCATAATTGGGACTGCCTATGCCATTAAATTCTACATTTTCTTTTATTAGTCTATCAGCTCCACTCCAAGCATATGTAATGTTACGTGAAAAAGTAACTGCAAATCCAAAGTCAAATAAAGCAGCTATTGCACCAATGCTTAAAAACACATACCATATGCCAAGCATATTAGCATCCAAAAAATAAACAATTACTGGGAGTAATAAAAAATTAGCTCCCATAGATAAAATCGTACCAATATAACTCCAAATGACATCTTTTTTTGAAAGTGATATACTCATATAATTATTTCTCGTTTAATATTTCTTTAATTTTGTTATAAACCATATCTACAGTAATGTTTTTCATACATTTTTTATCTTTACACATAATCATATTCTCTGTTCCAAAACAGGGAGAACATTTTTCATGACTCACAATGTAATGACTATTTTCTCCATAAGGTAAATATTCCTTATAATCCGTACATCCAAATAGGGTTATACACGGTTTATTTAATATCCCAGCGCAATGCATTAAACCAGTATCAGCTCCTACTATTACATTAGCCCTTTCAATTACAGCTATACTTTCAATAATTGTGAGTTTTCCAATTAAATTAATAATATTATCTGTTGGATATAGTTTAAAATTTTCAATCTTAAGAGCTTCTTTCACTCCTCCTAAAAGTATTACAGTTATATTCTTATCATTAGATAAGAATATGTTTGTTAACTCAATCCAACTTTTATAACTCCAACTTTTTAAATCCATACTATTATTTTTTTATTAATTTTAATACTAACTTCTCCCGTACCAATACATATAGCTATAACTTTTTCCGTATTTATATTTAAATCTAAATCTAATAATTTTTCTTTTAATATAGATCTATTCAATAAATTAGAACAGTCTATATTAGTTAACATATTTCTTTCTATTCCTATTTTTTCTATTATTTCTTTAAAATATTCAGTAATGTGCTTATGCTCCTCTCTTTTAATTGTATAATCAAATTTAATTTTAGGTATCGATTTTACTTCTGTTCCTATAGTACGTTTCGCTCCAACATTAACAATTTTAGAAGGATATATAGAAGTAGTATTATTATCAACATACTGAACACAAATGCCGTAATCAAACCTTTTAATAAACAGATTTATTATAAATTTCAATAAATGTAATCGTTCAGAAACATTATAATAATCTATGCTGTCCACAAAATTTGTCATCTTTAGTAATTCTTTGGTAATTTTAATTCGATTTCGATCAGATCTTGTAAACAATTTAATATAAGCATCACAATCATTAGACTTAATTACTTTTAACGTTGGTAATATAAGCATAAAATCTCCAATTCCAGGTCCAATATAAATTAAATATTTCATTATACACACCCATTCTAATTATATATTTTATGATTAAATATAATATGTTTTACATTAAAACATAAAGTATAAATAATAAAAACAAATGGTGAATATAAGCATTCTGTCAATAGCAAAATATTCAATACAAACAATCCAATAACTAAAACAGTTCTATCATAGGAGTTAGAATATAAATCTAATTTTTGTGATATTTTAATATTCATAACAATATATGTTACAACTGATAATATCCCTCCGGTTGCCAATAAATCAAAATATATATTGTGGAAATGTGGATGATAACTAAAATTAGTATTTAACAAATTGTATCGTATTGGGCTTATTATTCCATTTCCTAACAGTGAAGATTCACTAAATATATTAATTGCATCGTTCCAAATTAAAATCCTATTATAGACAGTCTGGTATTTAGACATCCCTGTACTAGGTAAATAATCTAGCAATTTTAACAATTTAGTAAAATTTTCTGGAATTATAGCTATAATAATAGCTATAATCATAAGCGATAAATTAATCTTATATAACGATAACGATTTAAATAATATGTTGTATTTTTTATAAATTATAACCATAAATAATGAAATTAAAAAAATTATTAATAAGCCAACTGGCAAACTTTTAATCATGCAATATAACATAATTAAATTAACAAATATAATTCTGTAATTAAAAACATTATATTTCCATAGTAAAAAGCCAATTAAAAATGTTATAAAAAACACATTTACAAAATCTTGCTTTTGTCCAATAATCCAATACAGTGCATTGTTATTACCACTATAGATACCATTCGGATATAATAACATAGATAGAAAATTAATATACACAAGGATTTCTGCTGCACAAAAAATAGAATAACAAAAATCCATCAAACGTTTTTTGTTGATTTCAACCAATATAAAAACTGAAAAAATTGGGACAAATCTAATTATTACTGATTTTATGTTATCGTCATTAACTAAAGTTGAAATTAATATACTGCCAAAGATTAAACTTAAAGGTATAAATATACCTTTAAGTTTATAATTTTTGACAAAATTATAAAGTAAATAAAAAACTAATATGAATCTAAAAAAATCAAAAACATAATTTAATATTACAATGTGATTCACGTATAATGGATTAAACAATAATAGACACACTAAAATGTCTACCAAACGTCCGTTTCGTAAATTCTTAAGTTTATTAATATAAGCTTTCATAAAAATATTTTCCTAATTAATTACTTACTTTTTATTAATAATTCGTTAATTTTATTTTTCAATATTTCAACACTAATATTCCTCAAACATTTTCTATTATCACAATTAACATACTTTTTTGTTCCATAACAATATTTACACGCAACATCTGCTTCAACAAATTCAGCATTATCTGCATATGCACCACTCATCTTAGGATTTGTTGGTCCAAATATAGACAATGTTCTTGCCCCGCTTGCTGACGCTATATGCTGCATTCCTGTATCAATACCAACAACTAAATTACACAAACTTGCCGCAGCAATGGATTCATTTATATTTGTTGCTGGCACTAAATTTAATAATTTTTTATCATTTAATAATTCCATATTAATATGCCTTAATAATTCTTTTTCTTGATTTCCGCCAAAAAGTACAACATTATAACTATTTTTTAATAATTCTTTTATCAATTCATTTATATTTTCTATTCCCCAGCCTTTAGTTATAACTTTTCCTGTTCTAATCCACCTATTTTTTAAGCTAAAATCACCGTTACCAATACAAATACCAATAATTGGCTTTATATTATTTAATTTTAAAAATTTCTTTTGTATTTTCTTTAAGATCTCGTCATTAACGTAAAGCTTTGGATATATTTTCATTTCCGGCAGCTTACAAATTGGTTTAATTGCCAATAGATTCGCTTCTACAAAGTGATATTTATCTTTCAAATTATCAAAATTTTTATTAATTTGATACTGAATACCTATATATTTTTTACAACCAACTGCTTTCATCAATAATTTGGCTTTTGTTACAGGTGTATTAACTGCATTTATACCATAATCAAATTTATAAGAACGTAACTTAAGTATTGTTTTTATATTATTCAAAAGAGAATCCTTATATACATTCCAAATAATTATTTCATCTATAGCTATATTTGAAGATTTTATTATATCTGCCTGTACTTGACCTTTTACTGCAATTAATATATATGCGTCAGGATAATTATCTCTTAAAACTTTTAACATCGGCAAAGCACAAACTGTATCACCTAAACCATGAAACAACTCTACAAAAATTTTCATTTTAAACATCATATGTTACCTATCTATTCCCATATATTTAAGTATTTTATGTCCTTTTGGAGTTGCTAAATTTATTCTCACAATATTATAAATAAATCCTAAAATATTCATCATTAGTATTGGGCAAATCACAGCACATCTTCTAACTATTTTCTTTAAAACTCCTATTTTAACATCCTGTTCTTCTTCATCCTTCCATGGCGTTAACATTTTATATTTTAAAAAAACTTTCTTTAATGGATGTGTAGATGCTTTTTCATGCGGACGATTACATAAAAGAAAGTCGTTAAATGTGCTATAACTATGTTATTTTTTGCATAATCAATATTTTTTTCTGAATACCAATTATATGGCCAGCGTAAGCGAATATTATTTTTATAGCTTAATACAAATACATTTGTTTGTATATTATATTCTTGCGGTAAGAGCAATATTTTATTAGCACAAATAACATTTAAAACGGTCTGTTCATAAAAAAATGTGTAACCCTCATTATCCTGAATATATTTTGTAATTTTATCTTCAAGCTTGTCTTCACGCCATTTCTGTAAATTAATTAATAACATTCCACTATTACAGTAATATGTATCATTTGTAAGATTAAAAATTTCATAATATTTTTTGCTCAAGCATTCCATTACCCCAGCAAAATAATAATTATTTATATCTTGGCTCCATAACTTCTCCAATGGTTGCAACACTAATGTGTCTGCATCTAAATAAATAACTTTATTTAAATTTTTTGGTAAAATACTGCCTAAATAAAGTCTACTATAAGCATCCGTTATTCTATACTTATATTTAATATTTTCAAAATATTTTTTTGTAATATCTGGCATTGGCAAAAATATTAACTGTTTCTCATATTTTTTTACTAATTGATTTAATTTAATTTTATTTTCTTCAGTAATATTTGAGGTAATAATATAAATATTTATTTCACTACATTCTTTATTATTTTCCAATAAAGATACTATTGAAGAAGCCAAAACCATAACGAAAGAATTACTTGAATGATAAACAATTTCCATATTTTACTCCAATTTATATATTTCTTTTGTACAAAATATCCCTAATCCCATCTTCAAAGCTAATTTTATGTTGCCAACCAGTATTTAATAATTTAGTAATATCAGGATTTATGCCATATTTACCGCTATCGTTATGCGGTAATACGCCAAAGTTTAATTTACTTTTACTATTTGTAATATTTTTCATTTCAAGCAAAAAGCTTTTTAGTTCTCTGGTATCATTACTTGCAAAATTGTATGTTCCAGATTTTACCTGTTCGTTTTCTAACAAAATTTTTATACCGGTAACAGCATCTTTAATATTTAAAAAATTCCATTTTTGCGTGCAATCAGTCAATTCACAAGGCTCATTTTTTAACATTTTAGCAAGCATACTCATTATCAGTGTGCCTTCATAATCACCTGCACCATATAAACTAAAAAATCTCGGTTCAACAAACTTAATATTATTATTTTTACAAAACTCAATACCATATTCATAAAACTTCAACTTACTTTTTCCATAAGCAGTTGCAGGTTTCGGAACGGTATTTTCACTAATAATCTCATTTTGCAAACCATATTCAGCCTGCGAACCAGCACTCATAAAGATTTTAGCATTTAATTTTGCAGCACTATGTAAAGTAGAAATAGAATATTTGAAATTCTGTTCTTGTAATTCAATATTGTTTCTATCGATTCCACGTGTACCCATCCAAGACAAATGTGCTATTGAATGTATTGATTCTTTTATAAGAGAAGGCAATCTATAGTAGTCTTTCATTTCTAATTCAAAAATTGATAAATTATCACTTGCAGGTAATAGTGAAATCTTTTCACTATTTGGACGTACAACAGCAATAACTTTGTAATCATTCAATAAATAGTTTATTAAATTTAAACCTATAAAACTTGTTGCTCCTGTAATTAAAATAGTTTTCATAATGACTCTATCTTCCTAATTATAGTTTTATAATCAATCTTATAAATCTCCCTCAAATATTCTTGATTGCCAACTACTGATGTAAATTCATCATTTAAACCCAAGCGAATTATTTTAGTTACCATATTGTTTTCTGCAATACTTTCGGCAATTGTACTACCTAAACCACCTGTAATTTGATGTTCTTCAACAGTAATAATATATTTATATTCTTTGGCAATTTCTAAAATTTGTTCTTTATCAATGGGCTTTAAACTATAAACACTATATACAGATATATTTTTATTATGTTCTCGTAAAATATCTGCTGCTTTTATAGCTTCATTTATAACTGTTCCAATTGTTATAACAGCAATGTCATAGCCTTTTCTAATTTCTTTCAATTTTCCAATCTTAAACTTTTCATCTTTAGAAAATATTCCTGGTTCGCCTCCACGTTCCAACCTGACATAACATGGTCCATTTATTCTGCAAATATCCTGCGCTATTGCTTCTGCACTTATAGAATCACATGGCGTAAACACCTTCATATTAGGCAATGCTCTCATTATTGCCAAATCTTCGGTTGCATGATGCGTCATGCCTAAAGTACCATATGCAAAGCCACTGCCAACTGCAAGTATTTTTACGTTTGCATTATGATAACAAATATCATTACGAATTTGTTCAATACACCTAAGCGTTGGGAAATTACCTATAGAATATATAAAAACCGTATTACCTTCTAACGCTAATCCGGCAGCTACTGTTGCCATGTTTTGTTCAGCTATACCAACATTTATATACCTATTTGGAAATCTTTCTTTAAATTTTTCTATCACACTAAAACCTAAATCAGCGGTAATAAGCATTATATTTTCATTCTGTCCAGCAAATTCTGTAATTTTATTTATTAAATGATTCCGCATTATAGGCTTCCTCCACTTCTTTTAGTGCCTGTTCATAAAGTTCTCCCTGCGGGTCACGATAATGCCATAATATATTATTTTCCATAAAGGAAACGCCCTTGCCCTTAACAGTTCTTGCAATTATAACTTTAGGTCTATCTTTACTGCTTATCATAAATGCTTGTTTTAATTCATTATGATTATGCCCGTCTTTAACTTCAATTACATTCCAATTAAAAGTTCTCCACTTATCTGCCATTGGTTCCATATCTATTACATCGCTGCATTTTCCCATCGCCTGCATACCATTGGCATCAATTATAACCGTTAAATTATTCAATTTATATTGCGCTGCAAACATAGCTGCTTCCCATACAGAACCTTCATTACATTCACCATCACCAATAATTACATATACCTTATATAGCAAATTTTTTAATTTTCCATTTAAGGCCATCCCACAAGCTACCCCAATGCCATGCCCAAGGCTTCCAGTAGAAATTTCTACGCCTGGAACATTCTTGTGAGAAACATGGCAAGAAAATTTACTTCCATTCATTCCATAAGATTTTAAATCTTTAACAGGAAAAAAACCTATTTCAGCTAGAGCAGCATAAATAGCAACTCCATTGTGTCCTTTGCTTAAAATTATTCTGTCACGTAATGGATTTTTACAATTATTTACATCAAAATTAGCTATATCAGAATACAAAACTGCAACTATATCAGCACAAGAAAGTATGCCACCTATATGTGATGCATGCGCATTATGTACCATATTTATTGCATGTATTCTGATACGATAAGCCAATTCTTTACTTTCCACTTTCTATGCCTCCGCTAAAAACTCTTTTATTTGTTTGTCCATAATTTCATTTATTATTTGAGGCTCTTTTTGCCATACTTTTGCCCATTCTACTGTTTTTTCCACAGCTTTATCTATGTGCCAGCGTGGCTGCCAGTTAAATGTTGCTTTTAATTTGGAACAATCTAATTTCAAAAAGTTAGCTTCGTGCGGCGTATCTATTGCCATACTTTGCCATGTCTGTCCGTTGCCCCACGCTTTGCA